>ERZ1106922.263-NODE-263-length-21671-cov-12.087204_pt1 | contig 21671 bp, 16 predicted proteins | sample MGYA00403656_ERZ1106922 | MGnify/ENA primary metagenome ERZ1106922 (study PRJEB35170, sample SAMEA104062453) | human gut metagenome | biome: human gut; feature: human-associated habitat; material: faeces | place: Denmark | collected 2012-10-12 ... | reverse complement strand
TTTTGAAGAATTGCCTGAAACGCGACGGAAATTGGGAATGGTATTTTGTAGTACGTTACTTGGCTGCAACAGGCGCACGTGTGAGCGAACTGATACAAATCAAGGTGGAGCACGTCTTTAACGGCTATTTTGACCTCTACTCCAAAGGCGGAAAACTGCGGCGGCTTTACATACCGAAAAAGTTGAAGACGGAAACGGAGACATGGCTTGCCGAAAAAGGCGTTACCAGCGGCTATTTGTTTTTGAACAGGTTCGGCGACCGCATTACGGTGCGCGGCATTTCGCAGCAATTAAAGAACTACGCCCATAAATACGGCTTGAATCCAAAAGTGGTTTATCCTCACTCTTTTCGCCATCGTTTTGCAAAGAACTTCCTTGAAAAATATAACGATATCTCCTTGCTTGCCGACCTTATGGGGCATGAGAGCATTGAAACAACGCGCATATACTTGCGCAAGACAGCCAGCGAGCAACAAGAGATCGTCGATAAGGTCGTCACATGGTAAAACAATCCCCTCGGACTTCCGAGGGGATCTGACTTTACATCATTGCGAATATCTCGTTGATTTTCGCTACAATGCGTTTTTGCTCCGCAAGTGGAGGAATAACTATTAATGTCTGTTCAATATCTGAAAGCACCCAATTTTTATTGCCTACGCCACGAGTATTTTCTGTGGCTTGCAATTGAACCAAAGGGCTTTTAAGTAGATATAATAAATATTCGGTATTTATTAGGGCACCATTGAATTTTAACAGAGCAACACTAACAAACAGACTAAATTCCTTATCTGTATCGACTAAAACAGGAATACCCGTTGTTCCTACTTTTGTTATTAGAATATCGCCTTTACAAGGATGACATCTTTTTGACAGTTCCAAATGTTCCGCTTGTGATATAAATTTTGTATTGTTGAAAGAAATTTTACCAGAGCTTAAATCTTTGACTGAAATAAATGGTATACCATTCGTTGTATATTTAGGTGTAGAATGCGTTCCATCAGTTAATAAGTTCAATATCGTTTTTAATCTGCACCACTCCCAAGTATCAGGCATGTCAAACGGCACCTCAACCAGCTCATCTTGTACTCTTCCAGCAATGTGTTCGTAGTAACAGTTATCGTCACCTTTGTAGATGTAACTATCCACATACTTCTTGCCGAGTTTAGCTTTCTTTTCGGCGCGGATACGCTCTAAAAGCACGCTGGCGGGCTCGTCGTTCGGATCCTGAGGAACAAGTTTCCCTTGAATGGCGTATTGCAAAATGGACTTTTTGAGCTTATCGTAAATCTCTTCGTCTAACTTCGTCGCCTGTTGTTCGAGTTTGTCATACTCTGCGATCAATGGTTCAAACTTTTCTATCTCCGCTACAATACGGGCTTGCTCTGCAAGCGGAGGAATACCAATAAGTAGCGATTTGAATAGATTTTTATTTAAGTGCGGAATTGCCGCCCCTATTTTATTCCCGCGGAAGGTATCTCTATAATAGTCTAACACCACATTAAGATATCCGAAAGTAAGCTGCGATACCTTCTCCAGCGTTTTGAAAGTGCTGCCCATATATCCGCGAAATGGTATATCGAATACCTCGCCGGAATTTTCACCATCGACTAAAATAACCTTTTCCCCGACATCAATAACTTTACCCTCGGTAAGATAAGATTTATCTGCTTTTCCTCTTAAGGTTTTAGCATCCAAGTAAGGCAATTTTTCTCCTGTGCTTTTGGCGACATCACCTAACCAACACACAGTAGACAAACGTACAAATGCCCAACTATCAGGTATTTCAAATGGTAAATCATCAGTAATATCTTTGATTTCCGAGCCAACCTTCTCATAATGGCGATTATCGTCACCCTTGAAGATAACGGAATCGTTCTTATCTTTTTTGATTTTACCTTCTTTTATCAGCCGCTGCTTTTCGGCGCGGATGCGTTCGAGCAATACGGACGCGGGCTCGTCATTCGGATCTTGCGGAACAAGTTTGCCCTGTATCGCCAGTTGTAGGATAGATTTTCTCAATTGTTCGGCTTTCATTGTATGTCTATCTTCTCCTCCAGCAAGCGGCGCTCTTTTTCGATATAGTTTTGCAGCTCTTTTTCCGTAGGCAGCGTGAACTGATACTTTGAGGCAAAAATATTCTTTTTATCGTTCAGAACCGAATATTTTACGATAGCTTCGCTCTTTTCGGAGCATAAAATAATACCGATCGTAGGATTATCGTCTTCATTTTTATAGAGAGCGTCGAACATGCGGATATAGCTGTCCATTTGCCCGATATCCTGATGCGTAAGTTTGCCGATTTTCAAATCAATCAGCACATAGCACTTCAATATGCTGTTATAAAAGACGAGGTCGAGATAGAAATCTTCGTCGTCATAGCGCATCCGCTTTTGACGGGCAACAAAACAGAACCCTTTGCCAAGTTCCAGCAAAAAGTGCTGCAAATTGTCTATCAGCGCCTGTTCGAGCTTGGATTCGCGCAGAGCGGGATATTCATTCAGCCCCAAAAACTCCAAGACGTAAGGGTCTTTTATAAACTCCTCTGTCGGAACGGCACCCAATTTTTCTTTGGCTTCCGCGACGACGGGCTCTTTGTTGCGGCTCATCAAAAGCCTGTCATAATAAAGCGTGGAAATTTGCCTGTCGAGCTGTCTGACAGACCACCCTTCGGAAGCGGCTTCACGAATATACCAATTGCGCGCCTCGGCGTTTTCCACGCGCAGAACGGTGCGGTAATGCGACCACGTCAATTCGGTACACACCGTGTTCCAATTCGGGAAAGCGAGATAGAAGGCTCGCATATTGCGAAGATTTCTTTCATCAAACCCCTTGCCGAAATCCGCTGTCAGCCTTTTTGAAAGCTCGGAAATCAGGCGCGTGCCGTAATCTGCCCTTTCACCGCCGCCTTGCTGCTCTACGATATTTTTACCGATCTGCCAATACGCCATCACCATCGCAGAATTCGTCGCTTTATAGACTTGGCTGCGCGCGGATTCGAGTATGTTTTTGATCTGACTATAAAATTTGATGTCAATGAGGTCATTCATTTGCTTCATCTCCGAGCAGCGTCATGATTTCTCCGAGCACCCTGTCTATATCCGCGTCCAGACTTGCACGTTTTTCGCGATATTGCTGAATCAAATCCTGCGGGGCAAGGATCTCTTCTTCCTCGTGCGGGAAGCCACACAAATCGATATTGTAGCCGAGAGCGGCAATCTCTTCCGCCGTGTATTTTTTCGCCTTTGGAGCATCGTCTACGATGATCTCTTCGCGGTTTCCCCACCATTCGATGGCAGGGGAGAAGTGTTCAAGCTTCATGGGTTTCGTCTTGGAAAAGTGCTTGTATCCTTCCGGCATGTCCAAACGATAGAACCATGTTTCTTTGGTAGGATGCGACTTGTCGAAGAAGAGGATATTTGTAGTGATCGAGGTATAAGGCGCAAATACGCTGCCCGGCATACGGATCACCGTATGCAAGTTAAACTCGGATAATAGCTTCTTCTTTATTGCCACTTTCGCGTTATCTGTGCCGAAGAGGAAGCCGTCTGGCAGAATTACCGCCGCCCTTCCATTATCTTTGAGACGATACATAATGACAGACATAAACAAGTCTGCCGTTTCGCTACTCGCTAAATCAGACGGGAAGTGATTTTTGACCTCCGTCTTTTCGTTGCCGCCGTAGGGCGGATTCATCAATACGACTTCAAACTTGTCCTTTTCAGTGTAATCCAAGATGTTATGCAGCAGGGAATTATCGTAGTAAATTCGCGGCGTGTCCACATCATGCAGCAACATGTTTGTCACGCAGAGAATATACGGGAACTGCTTTTTCTCTATGCCGAAAATAGAATTGTAAATTTTTTCAACGTCGTCGGTGCTTTTCTTTTTCTTCTCCAGTTCTTTCAGCCAGCTTATCAAAAAGCCACCCGTTCCGCAGGCAAAATCGGCGCAACGCTCTCCGATTTGCGGATCAATCATCTTTGCCATAAAATCGGTGACGGCACGGGGTGTGTAAAATTCACCGGAAGAACCCGCACTCTGCAATTCACGAAGGATCGTTTCGTAAATTTCGCCGAAAGCATGGCTCTCTTCATAATCGCTTAAATCCAGCTCGTCAATTACGTTGATAACTTGACGAAGGAGCACGCCGTCCTTCATGTATGTATTGGCGTCTTCAAAGGTCGTCTTGACAATGGCCTTTTTGATAGGGGTAGAGGGATCGACTTGGATACCTTTGATGAGAATATTTCCGTTGGGATCTTTATAATCCTTGCCTTTCAATACAGGGAAAAGAATATTGTTGACGAAATTCAGAAGTGCATCGCCTGTCATGCCTTTTCCGCCCTCTTCGTGCGCCCAATTACGCCAGCGGCAGGGATCGGGGATGATCGATTGATACTTATCGTCCTCAAATTCCCAGTCTTGCTCCTTGGTGTCGTAGACTTTTAAGAACAAAAGCCAGGCGATCTGCTCAATGCGCTGTGCGTCGCCGTTGATGCCTGCATCGTTGCGCATGATGTCGCGCAATCGCTTGATGAATCCTGAAATATTGCTCATTTGTTATGCCGCCTTATAAATTTCTTGTTCCAGTTCTCTTACCGCTCGGATATAGCCCTCTCTGCCGCCGAATAATGAAGCGATTTTTGCGGGCTTGCCGAACTTGATAAACGGATCGAGTTTAAGGATGTCCATATCCTCGATTTCGTAGATGCCGCTGTCCGCATACTTTTCCAACAACGCTTCAAGCACAGCTCTTGCTTCGCCGCCGTATTTAGCAAATACGTTGCGTTTTTTGACATTTTCGGCGCGTTCCCGCCGCGTCAAAGGCTTCTGGTCGAAGGCAATATGGCAGATAAAATCAAAGTCATCGACATCGCTCATGCCTTCATCGGCTTTGACCTGTTCCAAGTCAATACCGCGTTCACGGAATAATTCCTGAATTTTAGCCTTTTTCTCTTCGGCTGACCATTGCAGAATAAAATTATCTAAAGATGAGAACGTGCCGTAAATGCTCGCTTTTGTATAATCGATAATACTCTCCTGCCGCAAAAGCTTTCCATCGGTATCATAATAAGCAGCTATTTTTTGTGTTACCATTACCTTACAGCCGCGGCTGTCTACAACATACTTATGTTTCGGATCAGGAGGCGGTAAATTCGGCACAATAATATCTCCGTCAGGCTCTTTGTTTTCGACATGACGGAACTCTTCATCCTGTTCGATCGGTCCGTCCCAATCGGGATCGGCAAACAATCTGGTCACGCCGCGGAAATCCATGATAACGAAGTGCGTTTTCCCGTCTTCGTAGCGCAGTCTCGTTCCGCGGCCGATGATTTGCTTAAATTCCGTCATGGAACCGATCATTTCATCGATAACGATCAACTTGACCATTTTGCAGTCCGCACCGGTGGAAAGCAACTTGGAAGTAGTGGCAATCACCGGGTATTTAGCAGATACGGATATGAAATAGTCGAGCTTGCTCTTGCCGTAATCGTCGCTGCCCGTGATCCGTACAACGTAATCCGAATCTTCCGCGCACATATCGGCGTTCAACTTTGTAAGAGCAACGCGCATCCGTTCTGCCGCATCTTCCGTTGCGCAGAAAACGATCGTCTTTGCCATTCTGTCGGTCGCTTTGAGATAATTTGTGATCTCGGTTGCAACCATGTCGATACGATCCTGAATGATGATGTTGTAATCGTAATCGCTGTTATTGTAGATACGGTCTTCGATTTCATAGCCATAGATATCGCATTGACCTTTGCGAGGGCGCCATTCGTCATCAATATCCGTCTTTATGCGTATGACCTTGAAAGGGGCAAGGAAACCGTCGTCGATGCCTTCTTTCAAGCTGTACTTATAAATCGGCTCGCCAAAATAATCGATATTGGATATGTACGAAGTTTCCTTCGGCGTTGCGGTCATACCGATTTGCGTGGCAGAGGAGAAGTATTCCAGCACTTTACGCCAACGGCTCTCTTCTTTTGCGCTGCCGCGATGGCACTCATCCACGATAACGAGATCAAAAAAATCCTTATCAAAGAGTTGCTTATAGTGCGCAAGCGTTTCTTCGTCCGTCTCTTCTTCGGTCGTCTTGTTCCCGACAAGCTGCTGATAGAGGGAGAAATATACCTGATGGGACGTGATCGTGGTGCGGTCGTCTTTTGCAAAATTGATCTTATGGATAACCTTTTCGAGTGGCTTAAAATCTCCGCTTATCGTCTGATCGACAAGATTATTGCGGTCGGCAAGGTAAAGTATCTTTTGCTTTACGCCGCTCTGTAACAAGCGATATACGATTTGGAAAGCGGTATAGGTTTTCCCCGTTCCCGTCGCCATGACAAGCAAAATGCGATTTTGCCCCTTTGCGATGGCGTCCATTGTGCGGTTAACGGCAACCTGCTGATAATATCTCGGAGGATAAGTATTTTGGCTTGTATAATATGGCTGATTGATGAGAGCAAGTTCTTTCTCCGATAACCCTTGTCCGTCGTTTATTTCGCTCTGATAGCGGGCAAACAATTCTTCGGGAGACGGAAATTCGTCCAACGCAATTTCGCGCTCAACTCCTGTGATGAAATCAAACTCTTGGAAGGCATCGCCGTTAGAGCTGTATGCAAACTTGACGTCAAGCATTCGAGCATAGAGCTTTGCCTGCTGCATACCAAAAGATACGCTGTGGTTATTGTCCTTTGCTTCAACCACGGCGAGCGGATTGTTTTTTGCAAAATAAAGCACATAGTCCGCCTTTTTCGGCGCTTCACGATTTACAATGTTTCCGCGGAGATTCACTTTGCCATCCGTAAACCTGAGCTGGGTCTCCATCGTGATCTTATCCTGCCAGCCTTTTGACAAAATTGCCGGCGTGATAAAATTCAACTTGATGTCCTCTTCGGTCATCTGCTTTTTATCTATAATGCCCATAACGCTCTCCTATGTTCTCATAATTCCGTATTATCGGAAGTTAGGGGGAAGATTAAAAGTATCTTATCGGGACAGAATACCATTACTGTTTAATTACATCTATCAGCTTTTTGAATATAAATACACCAAGTTCTTTGCCGTTGGTAATTGTATCATTTCCCCATATCGGATTGCACGCTAGCTGCAATTTACTGCTTGAATTTGACACGTAAACCCAAAGTTGAAAAGAATTAAATTCCTGCCTTCTGCCAAACATCGGACGATCATTACTACCGAATATGCCTTTACCCACAGCCCTATTATCGGTCATTGATAGCCATATTCTGTAATAAGCTTCTTTATCCTGATAATTAACAGAATAAGTATAGACAATATAATGATTTACCTGCTGCTTAAAAGAACCACCCTCTAATATACCTGTTCCCGACGGCACATTGACTTCTCTTTTTTCGATTTCAAATTTCAAAGATGGATTCTTTTGTTTTGTTTGTTGTAATAAATCTGAAATTGTTTTATTTGCAGTTTCAAACTCTTCCTCTAAATATTCATCCTTGCCTTGTTGTGTAACAACTCGCAAGTCTGGGATAATGCTTCCGTCTAGTGCACTTTCAGCGATTTTGCCTTTTACTGCACGCGGAGACTTAGTAATCGGTGCCATTATATATGGCGCTTCATCATTTATTTTCAACACTAAAGCATCTAAATTTTCTTCCGTCATACCACAAGTAAAATCCAAATAGTTCCATCCATTAAGATAAAACGGCAATTCACAATTCCCTCTTTTTATCACAATAAGTTTCTGTGGTCGTTTTTGAAAAAAGTTGTAAAACAATCGCGTTTCATAACCAACGCCGCCTTGTTCATGATCAGCTTTTTCTGTATATCGTTTCGTATCAACTATTATAATCTTGTCATTTACGTTTGCTTCCTGAACCATCATAGAAAACAAGTTTGGATTATCAAGAAGAACATCACATTTCGCATCCACACCATAAGTTGAACGCAATTCGTTAGTTAACGCAACAACCCATTCCTGATGCTCTTTACTATCCCATGAATAAGAAATAAAAACTTTCTTTGGCATATTATCTCCTCAGTTATCTCCTATAAATTTCGTCGAGCGTTTTGCCGTCTTTATCTTTCCACTCCGCCCAGCCGTTGATCGAGCCGCCGAGGATGAATTCTCCGGCGCCGCTTGGTGTGTTGAATTCAAGCGTAACTTTCAAAATATACTTATCCGCCTGCTGGATGATATCCCCCTTTTCAAGCAACTCTTTTCGCTGTTTGTTATACTTTTCGAGATTCGCGGGTTTCGCAAGATTGACCTCTGAACCTTCCAGCACCTGAAATTTATCGCCGTCATACACGCCATATGCTTTTATACCATTGCGTGTCGTATGGAAAACAGACGATTCATTCAGGCTTGCCCTTGCGTTGTCCAGCTTATAACCCTGCGTCGCCATGATGAACTGTATTTCCTCGTACACCTCTTCTATAGAGGGGAGGTCGTACTCATCAATTTCATACTTGGGCTTGACGGAGTTTTCCACCTTGTAGCGATTGGATTCATGCGCTTTGATAATGGCGTATTCTTCCAGTCCGCTTATCATATCGAGGGAGAACGTCTTGCTGTCGGCGAGGAACATGATCGCCTTATTCCAAAAATCTTTGGAACGATTATGATCGTCCAGACGGACAACTCCGTTGCGCGTTTGCCCTATGTAGATCTGCGCAATCTTGTTTTCGTCGTTTTCATTGATGAGATAGTAAATACCGGGGCGATTGATACCTGTGATCTTTTTTGCTTCGGCAAGCAGAGGGCGCGGAATGACATAGGTCGTCATCGTCGATAGATGACGTCTGATCGATCGGATGCCGTCGGGCTGCCCGTTGTGGAAGATCATTTCAAGTTTCTTACTTGTCGCCATTGCTTGCCTCCTCATTGATGACGTCCATAATATCGCCGACGTTACAATCGAGCAGCTTGCAGATCTTTAAGAGGACGTCCATCGAAACCGTCTCATTTTTTCCGAGTTTTGCAAGCGTCGTCGTGGAAATATCTGCCTGAAGGCGCATTTGCGTCTTGGTCATTCCTTTGTCGATGAGCAGTTTCCATAACTTGTTGTAGCTGATTGCCATGCAGTCACCTCGTCCGGATCGTATTACGAAATAATTATAGCATATCCGCACGAGGATTTCAATAGGATATGCGAAATTGCTGATATATTATTTGAAAATAGTGCGGCATCCAACCGTATCGGATTCGACACGGTTAAAAAACGCTACTCCGAAAAAAAAAGTGACTCCCCACCTTATTTCGGAGTAGAGGGAATAGGCGCAAATCGCGGGGGCAAAACGGCGCGCACAAAAGAACGGCAGCCCGAATGGGCTGCCGTTTGACTTTGTTCCGAATGGCTTTTGCATGTTTCCCTTATGTTACCTGCTCTGTGGGACCCGTGGGACCCGTCGCGCCCTCGGGACCGGCTACGGTCATGAGCGCGTAGTCGGCGGAGCTGCCAGGCGTGCCCGTCGGGTCGTTTATCCTCGCCCGATACAGCGCGCCGTTATAGTACACGACCGCGCCCGCGGCATACTGAGTGCCGGGCGTGAACGCCGTAGCGGTATCGATGCCCGCGCCCGCAGGACCGGTAGGACCCGTCGGACCCGTAGGTCCGGGCATACCGGGCATGCCTGCGGGGCCCGTCGGCCCCACGAGACCGGGACAGCCGCCCGAACCGCATCCTCCGCCGCAGCCGCAACTGCCGCACCCTCCGCCGCAGCCGCATCCTCCGCGGCATCTGTCGTTGAAGAATAGCATTTCTGACCTCCGTAAACTTATCCTTCCGCATAGTGGAGCTCCCGCTCCCGTTATCATACTATGAAGGAACGTCGAAAGAGGTGAAAACATCCCTGTCGCACGGTCGACCGCAAACATCTACCTTGCAAAGAAGCACGAAAAAAGTCCGTCTGATGACGGACTCTATTTCTCACAAGACAAAAAGACTGAAAGAAATTAAAAAGCTAAAAACCATTACAGAATAACAAGACTCTCAAACGCTCGCCCGTGTGTATGTATGTGTTGTTGTGTTAAAGACCATTACAGAATAACAAGACTCTCAAACTCGTCTGCCCGCTTGCCGCTTGATAAGCACGTTAAAGACCATTACAGAATAACAAGACTCTCAAACAGGCTGAGATTGATAAAACTCCATATGCTTGTTAAAGACCATTACAGAATAACAAGACTCTCAAACTCAACTGTACAATGTAGACCTAACCGATCCGTTAAAGACCATTACAGAATAACAAGACTCTCAAACGTGTGAGATATATCGCTAAGAAGCGGTACTGTTAAAGACCATTACAGAATAACAAGACTCTCAAACAGTGGTTATGGGCGAAAAAACCTCAGCCTTGTTAAAGACCATTACAGAATAACAAGACTCTCAAACTGTCTTGAATGTCTATCGCGCAAGTCCATTGTTAAAGACCATTACAGAATAACAAGACTCTCAAACATGGCAGAGATGGCTTATAACTCCGCCGAAGTTAAAGACCATTACAGAATAACAAGACTCTCAAACAGGCATGACTTATACAGAGCAGGAAGTGCGGTTAAAGACCATTACAGAATAACAAGACTCTCAAACGCGCCTTTGTTCGTCTCGTCGCTGTCCTTTGTTAAAGACCATTACAGAATAACAAGACTCTCAAACACCTGGCACATTATATATCAAGTAGCTTTAGTTAAAGACCATTACAGAATAACAAGACTCTCAAACATGGAGAAGGCGCGCGAGGTATATCTGTACGTTAAAGACCATTACAGAATAACAAGACTCTCAAACTGATTACCTGTGCTAGCATAAGGCAGCTTCGTTAAAGACCATTACAGAATAACAAGACTCTCAAACTTCCCTCAAAGAGAGATGCCCGTTCTGCAAGTTAAAGACCATTACAGAATAACAAGACTCTCAAACCGTATGAAATCTCAAAACCAACGCGCGTTAGTTAAAGACCATTACAGAATAACAAGACTCTCAAACACTCCGTATGTCAGCATATTGTCCGGTAATGTTAAAGACCATTACAGAATAACAAGACTCTCAAACTCCGAATTATGTATGAATCTCGCTGTCATGGTTAAAGACCATTACAGAATAACAAGACTCTCAAACAAAGGGATCTACTGCTGCTTCCGAATACGTGTTAAAGACCATTACAGAATAACAAGACTCTCAAACATTGACCATACTTACGGCGGCATAGGCAGGGTTAAAGACCATTACAGAATAACAAGACTCTCAAACGCGATCAGAACAATGTAAACCCCATGCAGGGTTAAAGACCATTACAGAATAACAAGACTCTCAAACGGTGCGAATTATGAGTACGTCGGTCGTAATGTTAAAGACCATTACAGAATAACAAGACTCTCAAACGCATGAAGTAAAGTAGTCATGAATCTTCCGGTTAAAGACCATTACAGAATAACAAGACTCTCAAACTCACGTCAGGACAAAAGACCGCATTGTTAAGTTAAAGACCATTACAGAATAACAAGACTCTCAAACACATCACCGAGGGGGCGAACGCCGGCAAGGGTTAAAGACCATTACAGAATAACAAGACTCTCAAACTGCTCGCGCTTTTGCTTTGATTTATGATGAGTTAAAGACCATTACAGAATAACAAGACTCTCAAACCAAAAAACTATGTTGGATATCTTCCGCTTGGTTAAAGACCATTACAGAATAACAAGACTCTCAAACCTTCGTTGCCGTGGTCACCCTCTAACTACAGTTAAAGACCATTACAGAATAACAAGACTCTCAAACCGCCAGCCCGCAATATACTCAGGACGCTGAGTTAAAGACCATTACAGAATAACAAGACTCTCAAACGCGACGTTATGTCCAAGCACGAGCATGCGGGTTAAAGACCATTACAGAATAACAAGACTCTCAAACCATACTTAATAACTTCCTCGAACGGAGTATGTTAAAGACCATTACAGAATAACAAGACTCTCAAACGTCCTGCTTCTTGATAGCGTACTTTTCCTTGTTAAAGACCATTACAGAATAACAAGACTCTCAAACAAGTCCCGATGTTCATGACAAACGCCGTCTGTTAAAGACCATTACAGAATAACAAGACTCTCAAACCTCAAAGTGTCTGAAAATCGGTATGCCCACCGGCATAGTTATTCCGTAACTAACAACAAGAACAAGTATATTATATCATCAATATCCGAAATTTTCAACCAATTCGCACAGGTCGTCCGTAATTATAACGGCGCGTTCTTCGGGAAGGAGAGGGCGGATCTTGCTGCTTTCGATAAGCAATAAGGATATCTTCTGTTCGCAGCAATGGTCGTAAAAGGCGCGAAGTTCTTCGTCAGTCAAAACACTTTTCAGGTTCACGAATACCATGATATCCATGCGGCGCAATCCGACGAGCAGGTTTGTATAACATATCAATTTTTCGATAAAACTTTCGTAATGCTCCGCCGCCTTCAACCCCACTGCCTTGAAAATATCGCAGACGGCAAGTTCGTTATACTCCACCGCAAACGGAAAGTCGTAAGTCGTACATTGCAAAAGTTCCTGTACGGCGGCATTCGCGGTATTCAATTTGGGCAGATATTCGCCTTCGATAAAATTCTTTTCCGCTTCTTTCCATATCGAATTGGTCAATTTCTTATCCGAAAGATCCATGCCGAAGATGTCGCAGACGATAACGCCGCTGTCGGACGGAGCTATGCGCTTATCGCCATTGACGAATACAAAATCCCCTTCTCCTCCCGAGAACTGCCGTCGAAGCGCCTCGACCGTTTCGCGAAATTCCGCGGCATTTTCTTCTACGAGCAGCATCGGGCGGGAAGGCTCGAGCAGCAATCGTGTTTCCAAATGGATATGCGATACTTCTATCATATCTCCACATACCTGTCCATAGTGTCGAGCACCTGCGTCTGCGCTTTGCCGAGGAGATACTCTATCCCCGAAAATTGCCGTTCGGTGACCTCGAGCATTTCCACAAGCCCCTCGGAAGGGAGATTGTCGCGTACCGTTTTCTTGACCGCCTGCGACATAACGTTGTTTGAAACGAGTTTCGTATACACGGACTTCTGCATCATTATAAAGCCGTTTTTGACGAGAAATTTGCGAAATCTGTTATACTCCGCTTTATTCTTATCCGTCAGCATCGGCAGGTCGAAAAATACCATAACTCTCATAAATCTAAGATCCATCGACAAACGTTATCCCCTCGGGGAAAAGCAATTCGCGATCCTCTCCGTTCAAACGGCAGATGACGCTGCGGACGTAATTTCTTATCGCGATATCCAGCGTAGTGTTTTTCCCGCCGGACAGCGCGCGGGCATTAAGCACTTCCGCCATTTCGCGTTTGAAATCGCATTCGCCTTCTTTGAGCATCATCATCTTTCTGTCTACCGTCACGCGAAGAGGCTCCATAAGGTCGCATGCAAGGTTAAAATCGTTATACTCGTTATGATGCCATATCCCGAGTTGCGTGAGATAGCCGCATGCGGCTATCTCACGATTGAATGCGCTTAATATCACGGCATAGCCGTAATTGAGACAAGCGTTTTCAAAACTTTCGGTGCGGCGCGAATTCGTCTGCCCGAATATGCAATTGAAGTACACTTTCGCCGCATGCCCTTCCCTGTTCGTTATATCGCCGGGTTCAACGTCATCGACGTAACGCAGCAGCATATCGCTTTCGCCCGAGAACCCGAGGTCGGAAAGATGCTCGGCTTGAGAAATTATCTTCCGTTGCACGATCTCTTGCCAGACGTCGTCTTTCACGCTCTTATCCCAATTTATCTGCTCGGCAAGCCTGCCCGACGAATTATGTGTGCCGTAATACGGCATGAGTTCAGATACGGGGTTGCATTTCTTGTCGCAAAAAATGACTTTTACATTGTTTTCGACAAGTACCGCAAGCAGCGACGCGGTAAGAGAAACCGCCGTGCTTTGCAATATGAGTGTGTTTATCTCGCTAATATGTATCTTCTTTTCCGTTTCTCCGCGTATCACGAGATAATTCAGCCGGTGTTCGAGCTTTACCCGGGATCTTATGCTTATTATGCGGAATCCCATGGTCACAATTTACGGATAACGGTATGCAGCCCGCAAGGAGAATCGTTAACAAGAAATACATCAACATTGCTGATGTTCTTTTTAATACGAGGCGCAACATATTTAATATTCAATAAAGAGAGATCTATAGGCTTCCCTTTACTTCTACACTTTAATATCCTTGTTAATTCAATAAGCAATTTTATCTGTTCATAACATGTCAATGATGCAAATAACTTACGCTGTTCTGTCAAATTATCCAATAAACTTTTAATATTACCGACATCGTATTCATCGCGCGAAAGCTGTTTTAATATGATATCATATAATTCGATATTTGCACTCCTATCTATAACTACTCCGTTTTTTGATATACTGCTTTTATTCACAGTATATGTTTCGGCAGATCTGCTGAAATATCCCTTATCGATAAATTCGCGACATTTCGTCAATGCTTTGACATATTTATCTATTCGCGCACTTGCAAACCATTCAAATGCAATATGCATACTAAGTCTTGCATTATCGGCTACTCCAGTTAGGATAATCGGCGCTTTGCCATACTTTAGACAAGAATCTTTTTTGATCTTCAATAATATTTTGGGCTCTATGTATTTGTCATTTAAGGCAAAATATTCTTCAAGCTTATTAATATCGCCTTTTGTCTTGTATTCGATCAATACAGGCACGCCATCTATGGTTTTTATCTCCTTACCTCGCATATTTTTAGATAAGATCAAAACAAAATATGCTGTCGACAAGCCTGTATATCCGCCGTATTTTTCCGTATTATTCAAAGGAAATGTTTCTTTCCTCGGCACACTGATACCGCTCGCCCCTGCGCTAAGAGGATTGATCTTATAAAAGACATTCTTAGATATATAGCTGTATCTCGTCACGCACATGCTGGGTTTTGCCAACGTCTTTTCCACGACAGCCATGCTCTTATCTTTATCCCATGCGCCCGGGATAGTATAAGTGAACAGCTTCTTTTCCGCATTATTGCTTATGATCGGCTTGCCGCGCTTTAAGTCGCGATACAATGAGCCGAAACGGGCGTCGTACACGTTGCCGACGACGATATTAAGGTAAGCGTCGCGCGCGTGGTGAAGATCGTTCGTATCGCGGCACTTGATAAAATCGTGATCTTTGCGGAAATCGCTCACGTTACCGGCTTTACTGTAATATACGACCTTTTTACCGTCCGTCTTGTATTTGCGCCTGAGCAGCTCTGCCACGGCTTTGCTCGCCTGGCCCGTAAACACTATCTGCCGCGCGGCAAAAGCTTCGAGTTCTTCATTTGTAAGCGGGGTGCGTCGCATGAGCCGTTTATATTTCTTTTCGCTTATCAGACCTTTCTTTTTAAGAACTTCCCAATGTGCCACCGCTCCCGACGAACGGCAAAAATCCGGCACGGGATAGTCGTTCGTTTTTCTTCGGTTGAGTTCGCTCTTGACAAGGACTCTGTTGTCCCAACTGTCGTCTTTTGCCAAAGACTGCGGTATTATATGATCGATATCGTATTGATCGCTCATCAATGCGTCAAGTTCTATATTATCCCCCGAATACATGCATTTACCGAGCTGACGGAAATAGAGGTATAACCTGTCCTGCCGAAGTTCGACATCGTTTTTTGCGCCCAACCGTGCTTTAAGATCGTCTATCCCGTCGCACTGTTTATATAACTCTTCGAGCTCCTCCTTACGACTTTTCTGCTTTTTGCCCTTTTTCTCTTTATCGTCATACCGAGTGACCTCGACGAACACCTTGTCCGGTTTTCTGCCGAGAGCTTCTACATACTCGTCGCACATGCGGAGAGCCTGCCAGATACCGCGACGGACCGCAGGGGAAACATAAAGCTCTTCGACGTCTTCATACGTCACATCGGGAGACGCTGCTCCGTTCATTTTGTCTATACTTTTACGGAAACTGTATTCATCCGCCCATAAAAGCTCGTTGAGATTTTTATTCGTCTTATACAGTTCACCGAGGATAGTATATACTTCGCCCGTGTTTTCGTCCACGCCGCCGGGCAGTTCGCATAAAAACTCTCTCGAGAGTTTGCCGAAATCTTTGAATACAAGGCCTTTGAGCGCCCTTATGTTTTTCATGACTTCGGGGATATCGCCGTACTTTTCCTCGATAAGTTCCCTGACGTTTTCCTTATCCGTATTGAGAGTATGCCAAAGAACGATATCCTCGCAAAGCTGCTCGTTTTTATCCACGAGGTCACCGAGGATGTTTTTCAACGTGAAATACGTGCTCATCGAAGCTTTGAAGTCATCCGCGCCGCACTTGACATCGGTATCTTTCTTTTCTTTTTCGGATATCTGTCCTATTTTTACAAGATAATCTTTGATATTATTTTTGGATACCGACTTTCTCGTCATATACAGCTCGTCGAAAATGCGTTGCTTCAATGCAACGGAAACGGGCTCGCCGTCTATCTGCAATTTATTGAGCTGATCGAGGACGATGAATTTTTGATATAAGATCGAACATTTGGGCAGAACGTCGCAGCCGTGAAGGTACGAACACTTATTCGTCATACGGCGCATGAACTTTTCGTTGCTCTTTTTCTTATCTACTTTTTCGTCAAAATTCCACGGTGTGATCCTGCCGGCGGCACGACGCACCATCCAGCTGTTCCCGCCCTTATCTTCATGATAAGTGTTGAGCGGTCCCACATAATACGGGATACGGAACCGAAGCAATGAAAGTATTTTTTCGGAAAGCGTACAGCCTTCGCTCACTTCGCGGAATTCGGGGAAATCCTTCTCCGCATTTTCGAGTATCTTCTTCAGCTCCTGTTCGTTCACCTGATAAGGGAACGTGCCGTTATCCGCGTTGAGGATCCTCGGCATGAACGTTTCGTTCTCGATATCACCGAGTATCTCATCCGCGAGCGCGTCGTTATCCAGTTCGCCGCGATGATCGGTAAGCATCTTTTTGACAAAATCATAAAAATCCTTCACTTTCACGCAGCGTTTGCATGCGATCTTTTTGCCGTTTGTTTTTGTATACCCGACATAGGAAGCATAATTCGCCGGCTGTTTCTTTCCTTCTTTATCTTCCGACTTGTTCTCCTTTTCCCCGTCGGAGCGCACTACGTATCGGAACATTGCGTGATATAATTTTTTATGACCGCGCAGCAGGTCTTTAAGTTTTTTGAGATCCGCCTTATGCTTTTCGTACATATCGACGAGCGCATCGGAAATATACTCATACCCGCCGAGCACGCTTTCGAACGTTAAGTTATCGTATATCTTTTTAAGCGAAATAAGCACTTCTGCTTCGTCATCCGAAAAATCCTGCATAAGCGTCTCGAAAGCGATATCGTCGAGAGATTTGAACGTTACGGACTTCTCTCCTTCGGCAGGTTCTCTGCCGAAGATTTTTGACAGTACGACTTTTCCTCCGAGCAGAAGTTTTATCGCCGATTTCATTTCGGCAGACATCTTACCGAAAAGTTCTTCGCATTCTTTATTCCGCGCATTGATACCGCGCTTTTCCGTCGCTATCTTTTTGAACTCTTCGAGTTTGCTTTCATCGAAGTATACCGCACTTTCGTTCCCGAGCGCATCAAATTGATTATTCAGATCTCCGAATAATCTGCTTACATCGCGCACATCCGAAAGGCTCTGCCCCTCGTAAAGAAAATTCCCTCGATACTTCAGGATATGATGGATCGCTATGTAATACAGCCTTATATCCTTTTGTGTTTTGCCATGTATAAGATCACGGCGCAAACGATAGATCGTCGGATAATCCCTATAAAAATCCGCATCGTTATAATCGTCGTCGGCAAAGATAACGTACTTACTGTCCGTGCCGCGCTTATCCTCGATGAGATACGGACTGTTATTGAGCCGCACAAAGAAAGTATCGTCTTTCTTAGCCATGAGCAGCGCAAAAAGCTCTTGGAGCAACGCGATACGCTGCCGACGACGCATAAGCCTCCGCCTCGCCGCGCGTTTCATGCGTCTGTCGCTCGCAGGCATAGCCTCATCGAAAAGGCGCACAGCCCAAAGATCCTTACCCTTCGCGCGCAACAGGTTATAATTTTCATCCGTGCACGCGATACCGACGGAATTCGTGCCTATATCGAGACCGATATAAAACTTTCCCATTTTTCCTCCTTAGCTATTGACAAATGTCAAAAAGTGTGATAATATAAGACTACAGAATAATAAGACGAGTTCAAATAAAAATTTATTCTGATCACTTATCGCATTTGCGGTGAAATAAACTCCCGAACAAGCGGGAGTTTATTTTTTGTTCCGCGAGTATCGGTATCATTATAACACGATACATCGCGACTTTCAATAGATTTCGGAAAAATTTTACAATAAATTCACAATTACATTACCCTTTCTCGCATATCGCGTCGGCGAGGCGAAGACCGTCGCAGGCGCTAGAAGTTATGCCGCCGCTGTAGCCTGCGCCTTCGCCGCAGGGATAGACGTTGTCCGTGCCGAGGGCGGTAAAGGCATCCGAACGCAGGATGCGCACGGGTGAGGAAAAGCGGGTCTCGGGCGCGGTAAGAAGCGCGTCGGGGTCGGCAAAGCACTTTATGCGCCGCGAGATATCCCGCACGCCCGCTTGCAGCGAGCGTACGACATAGGGCGGCAGGAGCTCGCCGAGGGGCGTCAACTTCACGCCGAGGGCGTATGTAGGCATGACTTTCATACCGCCGTCTCCCCTTTTCACACCCGCGTATTCGGGCAGCGCGGGAAGCTCGCGCGGCAGGATAACGCCGGTGCGGGTAAGCGAAAACGGGTCAGAAAGGAAGTCCCCGACGGTCATCGCGGGAGCGAGATACCCGCCCGTGAGCGCGTATGCCGCGCGCTCTATCGCACGCTGGTACTCTATGCCAGCAAGCGGATGGTCGGAAGCAAAGTCTTCCTTCCTCACCTGCGCGAGAAGTGCGGCATTGGCGTTCGTGCCTCCGCGGTCGCGCAGGCTCATGCCGTTGGTGACCACAGTACCGCGTTCGCTCGCCGCGGGCATGACGTACCCGCCCGGGCACATGCAAAACGTGAACACCTTGCGCTCGCCAGCGTCCGACACCGCTTTGTAATCGGCGGGCGGCAACGCCCCCGCGAACGCGCCGTACTGCGCTTCTCCGATATCTCGCTGCAGGTGTTCTATACGCACTCCCACGGCAAACTCACGGCTCTCCATAGCGTAGCCGCGGCGGAGCAGCATGGCGAACGTATCCCTCGCCGAATGCCCCACCGCGAGCACGATATCGTCGAACGTCTGCTCGTAAGTCCTGCCGTCCGCGAGGTCTTCAAGCACCGCGGCGACTTCCTTCCCTGCTCTGCGGATATCCGCGAGCCGCGTGCGGAAGCGCACTTCGCCGCCCGAGGATATTATATACCGCCGCATGTTTTTGACTACGTCCCGCAATATGTCGCTGCCTATATGCGGCTTGCTCAGATACAATGTGTCCGCGGGCGCGCCGAAGCGCACGAAGGTGCGGTACACCTCCGCGACGTACCCGCTGTGCGTATTCGTGTTCAGTTTTCCGTCCGAAAACGTGCCCGCGCCGCCCTCTCCGAACTGCACGTTGGAGTCCTCGTCGAGCTCTCCGCCGCGGCAGAACGCGCCTACGTCCGCCGCCCTGCCGTCCACGTCGCCGCCGCGTTCGACGACGACGGGCCTCAGACATCTGTCCGCCAGCCGCACCGCGCAGAACAGCCCCGCGGGACCGCTGCCGACCACGAGCACCCGTCTGTCGCTCCTCGCGCGCTCGGGCTTCGGCTCTTCGGGCGGCAGCGTATCGCCGTACTCGAACGTCACGAGCACGCGCACGTCGCGTTTCTTCCGCGCGTCCACCGACTTTTTGAGCAGCCTGAAATGCGCGGGCTTGCCGCCGAGATCGCGCTCGGCGATGCGGTACGCCTCGCTTTCGTCGTAAGGCGGGCGCAAAGACACCGTGGCTTTGCGTATCATAACAACGTCTCCCCCGTTATGCTCTCGGCGACGCGGAGAGCGCTCGCCCACGCCCAATGCAAGTTGTACCCGCCGCATTCGCCGTCTACGTCCAATATCTCGCCCGCGAAATACAGACCACGCTCAAGTCTGCTTTCGAGAGAACGCGTGACCTCGCCGAGAGGCACTCCTCCCCGCGTGACTTGCGCGCCGTCGAACCCCGCGGTGCCGCTCACGGGCAGAGCTAAATGCTTTACGATATGCGCTATGTCCGCCGCTCCGCCATGCGTTCTGCGTATGACCGCGCGCCCGAGCATGTTATTGAGCGTTATCGCGAGCAGCTCGCTGCGCTCGATACCGAGAGCCTGTTTGCGGCGCACGTCTGCGGCGATCTCTTCCTCGCTCACTCCGGGAAGGAATTCCAACTCGAGCGTACAACCGCGTTTCCCGGTCACGAACGGCGAGACGTAAAACACCGCGCTGCCGCCGACCGCGCCGTCGCCGAATATGACTTCGCCTTCGGCTTCGGCTATGTATTCTTCTCCGCAAAGCACGCGCGCGATACAGTCGGCGCGCACCCCGCGCAACGTTTTTATGTCCGGACTGTCCGTTTTCAGCTGCACGAGCGAAGGGTGCAGCTCCGTCACGGTATGCCCGAAAGCACGCGCGAGGGCGTAAGCGCTGCCGTCGGTGCCGAAACCGCGTCCCGCCATGCCGCCCGTACAAAGAACAACGCGCTTGCCGCGCAGCTCGCCTTTATCCGTGCTCACGATAAATCCGCGCTTTATGCCCGTAACGCGCATTCCCGTGAGTACGTCCGCGCATGCCGAGGCTTTGCGGCGCAAGCAGTCCGTGAGCGACGACGCCTGCCTTCCCGCAGGGTATATGCGCCCGCGCGCGTCGGCGGTAAGCAGTCCGTCGAACATTTTGAGGACGCGGGTACGGTCGTCGCCGAGCACGTCCGCGATAGCCCCGCGGTCGCCGAAATACTTTTCCGCGCACACGCCCATGTTGGACAGATTGCCCTGTCCTCCGCCCGTAGCGGACAGCTTTTTGCCTACCCGTTCGCCGCGCTCGACTACCGCCGCGCTCACTCTACCGCCGAGAGCCGCGGCAAGATAAAGCCCCGCCGCGCCCCCGCCTATGATGATGACGTCGTAAGTTTTCATGGATATATTATAACATCCCCGGCGCAAAAACGCAAGGGCATTTTCCTTGCGCGGCGTTTGACCGCAAAAGCGCGAAAGCAAAATTGCTTTCAGCTTTTGCTGACGCCGCGCTTCGGTTTGACGCAGTCCGCACCGTCTTTTTCGTTATAAACCGCGTTTTCGGGTCGCCATAGGGTCACCTTATGGCGACCATTTCCGCGTCCGCTCATTCCGAAAACGCGATTTCTACCTGAAAAATCCGATGCGTCCGCTGCGACTTCCGTTAAACGGGACATATGCGCATAGGAACTTAGCTTGAAGTACCGCGCGACGTCGCCGACGTGCGCATCCACTTTTTGCGGAAAGCCGAAAGAGTTTCTATTACAGAATTCACAGAAAGTTCATCGTATTTTCAAGGTTAGAACCGCAACCGACAGACTTTCGACGGAAAACACTCGTTTCGTACAGCATTAGCTCGGTCAACCGCGGTGCCGAACGCCCGAAAAGACGATAGGACTTTCGTCTGACCGAAGCGCATGCCTTGCATGCGCAAGGGGCG
>ERZ1106922.261-NODE-261-length-21823-cov-10.359702_pt1 | contig 21823 bp, 14 predicted proteins | sample MGYA00403656_ERZ1106922 | MGnify/ENA primary metagenome ERZ1106922 (study PRJEB35170, sample SAMEA104062453) | human gut metagenome | biome: human gut; feature: human-associated habitat; material: faeces | place: Denmark | collected 2012-10-12 ... | reverse complement strand
TTTCCTTACAAGGAAAGGTCCCCGCCCCCTTGATACTACTCACAATTCAAAAGAATCGCGCCAAGTGCGGCGGAAGACGGCGATAAAGAGGTACAGCCCCGCAAGGGAGGACACGACTGCCATTATGACTATGGACGGCGTATCCCAGTTAGCTCCCGAAGCGACGCCGTAGGTCACCATCGTGCCGCCTACGTCGTATACGGCGTGCGCGATCATGCCCGGAACGACCGAACGCGTGAGCAGCGTCAGCGCGCCGAACAGACAGCCCATAAGGAAAGTATAGCCCACCTGCATCATCGTTGCGCCGAAGCCCGCTCCCGCGAAAAGATTGAATATATGGAACAGCGCGAACACCGCGCTCTGCGCAGCCGTGGCGAGCAGTCCCGCATACCTCTTCCCTTTCATGAGCCCGAAGAGCAGGGGCAGCAGCAGCCCGCGGAACGCGCTCTCCTCAAACAGTCCTATCGCAACGCAGTTCACAAGGTACAGCGCGGTCAATCCCGCGCCCGCGGTGTAAGTCAGCTCGCCCGACGCGAGCGTAAAGAAGGGGAAATTGGCAAGCGCAAGCGCCATCGCCGCGACGAACGCGATAACGCCGCCTTTGATATGCGGCGCGAACAGCCTGCCGTACCCCGCCACGCTCGCAAGACACGCGAACGCCGCCGCGAGCAGCAATCGCTCGGACGCGCTCATGCCCAGCGTGAACGCCGCGGGCGGTTCTCCGCCGAACAGCGCTTCGCCTCCCGCCATCTCGAATATCACGAGACCCAGGCACACGATATACGCCGCGATCGCAACGCTTATGAGCGCTCTGCGCTTTTTCCCTTCCTCTGCCATGCGGATATTATATCCTACCGCGATCGCTTTTGGCAAGTGTTTTGCAGGGAGAAGGGGCTTTCCTTGAAAATGAGGATGCCATTCTCCGGCGCTCTCAGTCTTAAAAGAACTTACAGCAAGCGTTTATCATGTGTACGTAAACTGTTAATTACCGCGAGGGGCGGTGTTAATGTAGGACGGCGCATAAGTAACATTTTCGGAATTCGCAGAAAGTTCATCGGATTTTCGAGGATAGAACTGCGGCTCTCGGAGCGGCATAGCCGCGATAGGGTGCCGTCCGGGTGATCCCGCGGCACCCCGAGAACGCAGTTATAGACCGAAAAGACGATAGAGCTTTCGTCTATTATGACGAAAAATATTTTTAAGAAAATTTCAGTTTGAAATTTTCTTAAAAAATTTTTCGGAAGATGCCCTTCTACATGCACCCTCATCCCGAAGGAACTTAAACCGAAGCCGTAAATGTGCTCGGAACGCACGCTGCATGACCGTAACATTTTTTTCAACGCGTGCGCAGATTTTTCGGATACTTGTTCTTGATAACGCCGCCGACGCCTTTGCCGATGCCGAGAGCGTGACCGCCCGCGCACACCGCGCAGACGCCGCGCGCATAGCCGCTTATCTCCTCGCCGCGCAGGTACGCGGCTATACGATCGTCGCCGAGCGGAATGTCCTCGCGCTCGCGGAAGCGGTCGCCGAACGCCGTCGCCGCCTGATGAGAGAACGTCAGCCGTCCGTCTCTTTCCTCGCTCGCGATAAGCACGCCGTTCATGAGACAGGGCATATCCGCGTCGAGCGCGGGCGACACGAGCATATTGCCGACGCGCGCTATCTCGACGCCGCTCACGTCCATGACCTCGGCGAGTTTCGCGAGGCCGCTCTTCCCCGCCCGCGCGAGCTTTTTATGCCGCGCTTCCGCGCCGCCCGACGCACGCTTGCGGAGCAGACAGAAATACTGCCCCTCGCCAGGATACCTGTGCGGATAAAATTTATAGCCGATCTCCCGCCGCGCCGCAGCGAGATACGGATCGGACAAAGTTTCCTCTTCGTAGCCGCGGGCAAGCATGAAACGGGCGTTATCCTCGTCCTCCTCTTCCGAGAACGTGCACGTCGAATACACGAGCAGCCCGCCCACTTTAAGACACCCGTCGGCGGCGAGAAGTATGCGCTTCTGCCGCTCCGCGCACGCCTCGACGTTTTTCCGAGACCAGTCGAGCGCCGCCTGCGGCTCTTTGCGCATCATGCCCTCTCCCGAGCAGGGCGCGTCGACGATAACTACGTCAAACGCACAGCCGAACGCCTCGGGGAGCTTTTCCGCGCGCATGTTCGTCACGAGCACGTTCGCGTATCCCGAAGCGACGATGTTCTCGCGCAATGTTTCGGCGCGCGAGCGATCGGCATCGTTGGATACGAGCAGTCCGCTCCCGCGCAGCCTGCCCGCCGCCATGCTGCTCTTACCGCCCGGGGCGGCGCACATGTCCAGCACTTTCGCGCCTTCGGGTATATCCGCATAAGAGACGGGCAGCATCGCCGTCGGCTCCTGCATATAATACAGCCCCGCGCGGTAATACGGGTGCGCGGTCGGCGAGCCGCCGAGCACTTCGTAACACCCCTCGCCGTAAGGCAGCTTTTTTACCTCGAAGCCGAGCGAAGAGATATCTATCCCCGCCGCTTTGACGGGATTAAGGTGCAGACCTTTTTTCGGGCGTTCGGACAATGCGGCGATATACTCCTCCGCTTCCCCGCCCAAACGGCGTTTGACTTCTTCGATGTACGCGTCCATGCTCATACGACAAGTATATACTTTTCGCGCGCGTTTGAAAAGCGTTTTGGGCGCCGCGCACGGTATATTTCGCGGCTGCCGCGCACATAATTAGAATAAATAAAATACACCTGCCCGGCGCCTCGCCGGACGACGGAGGAGACCATGAAAGATCTTAAATGCGGACTCAGAGAATGCCGTTACAACAAGGGCTACTGCTGCTGCAGCAAGTCCATAACCGTCAGCGGGATGACCGACTGCACGACCTTCACCCCCGACGAAAGCAAACGCCGCGTGGAGTTCGAAGCCGCTAACGACTTCATCCCCGCCAATTATAACGTGGACACGCAGGTAAAGTGCGACGCGAATTGCATATACAACTCGGACGGCAGCTGCTCCGCGACCGGGATAACCGTGATGGGCAACGTCCCCGATTCGGCAAAGTGCCTGACCTTTATCAGGGATTGACGTTTGCGCGCTTTTGCGCGCAAACGTCAGACGCAAATTATGCTAAACAAAGTTTATGCGCGTCCCGCAAAAAAAGGACGCGCACATCGGCGACGTGGAGCGTATATATTTTAAGTTTACGAGCGCAAGCGAGTCCGAAACGCTGCCCCCTGCGGCAGGGGGAAGTGCCCCGCATGGGGCGATAGGGGTTGAGGTAAGATAAGTGTACAAGCTTGACTGTTATATCATGCTTATCCGCCATACAGGCTTCAACCCCTTCCGGCTCGCAGCCGCTTACGCTTTGTGCTCGCCACCTTCCCCTGCCTCAGGGGACGGCTTTCATAAGGTGTCCGCGCTCCCGCGCGGAAATTATCCGTCCTGCGCCGTATCCTAAAATCCTGTCCGCATATTTCGGCGAAAAATCGACAAGTTTCGGCATTTCGCTTGATAGAGATGTGAAAACGGGTGTATAATACAAGAGTATATCCGATCTGTCAACTTATGCCCGAGGGAGGCACGGGGACGGAGCGGCGTCATGGTACGGAGGGGGATCATGTTCAGAGCGGCTATTGTCGAGGACAGTGAGACGGACAGGCGGGCTTTGCAGGGCCATCTCGATCGCTATGCGAAAGAGAGCGATTTTGCATTGGCTGTGGACGCCTACGACCGCGCCGAGACTTTTCTCGGCAGTTACAAACCGGTGTACGATGTCGTATTCCTGGATATCATGCTGCCGTATATGAACGGCATGGACGCGGCGGAACAGCTCAGGCGGCTGGACGATAAAGTTCCGCTGATTTTCGTTACGGACATGGCGCAATACGCGCTGCGCGGATATAAGGTCGGGGCGCTCGATTACTTCCTTAAACCCGTGTCCTATTACGACCTCAAGCTGCGCATGGATAAGATGAGGCTCGCCGCGGGCTCACGCCGTCCGCCCATAATCATACATATCCCGGGCGAGGGCGATCTCGTCGTGACTTCGGAAGAGCTCAAATACATCGAGATCATGGACAAGCAGCTGACTTACCATACGACGAAAGGCGAGTACTCGGCGCGCGGGCAGGGGCTGAAAAAGCTGGAGAGCGAACTTTCCGGGCACGGCTTCTGCCGTTGCAGCTCGAGCTATCTCGTCAATCTCCGCTGGTGCCGCGAGGTGACGGGCGACGAGGTCGTCGTGGACGGCGAACGCCTGAAAATAAGCCGTGGCATGAAAAAAGAGTTCGTCACGCGTCTTGCCGATGTGCTCGTCGGAACCGCCGACGCGTGCGGGGGGGGGGGGTAGATAAATGGACGTATTCAGAGCAATTTGGGGAAGATGCAGCTTCGTCGTCATGTTCGCGGCGGGGGTGTATCTCGTATGCTGCCGTCTGCCTAAGCGGAGATATTTTCCGTTACGCGTCATAATATCCGCCGTGTTGCTGCTCGCCGTTTATATATTGACTTACGAGATAGAACAGGTGCTGGACGGCAAATTGTTCATACTCATAGGCGGCGGCAAGTTCGTATTGCAATATTTTCTCATGATGTGCGCCGTGTTATGGTGCTATGAGTGTAATATCATGGCTTCGTCATTCTGTTCGACGATAGGCTATTGCTGTCAGCATATCGCGCTCAGGATGTATTCCGTCATCACCATATCGGCGAAAATAAGTCTGCCGTATATGGCTTCGGTAGCGTGCGAGCTTGCCCTTTTCGCCGTAGTGCTCGCGGCGGTGTATCTGCTTGCGGTCAGGAACAAACGCTCCGCTTACCGCGATATACGGATAGACAGTCCCATCCAGCTCATCACAACGGCTATCATGCTCGCCGCCACCATATTCATAGAAATACAGTTCTTCGCGCCGTGGGCGCATGCCGGCAGAGTATATATGCTTTTCGAGTATGTAATGTCCACGATAATCTCGGTCATAATCATCATGCTGGAAGTCAATATCCTCTCACGGCGGCGCATATCCGACGACTTCAAAGAGTTGCAGCGCCTGCTCGCGGACGAGCGCAAAAAGTACGAGCACGAGAAGGCGAACGTGGACATGATAAATCTCAAATGCCACGACATACGCCACCAGCTGCGCGCGATGAAAGGCAAGATGGATCCCGAAGCGCTGGGCGAACTCAGCGACGCCGTGGACGTCTATAACGCGCAGATAAAAACGGGCAACGAGGCAGTCGACGTCGTGCTCTCCACGCAGGGGCTTTACTGCCTGCGCCACGACATACACCTGACGTGCCTTATAGACGGCTCGCGCCTTAATTTCATTCCCGATCACGAGCTGTATGCGCTGTTCGGCAACGCGATAGAGAACGCCGTCCGCGCCGTGGAAGGGCTGGATAAGGAAAAGCGCATCATATCCATAACCGAAAACACCCTCGGCAAGCTGACGAATATATGTATCACCAACTTTTTCGACAGTAAACTGCGCTTCGAGGACGGTCTGCCCGTGAGCGAGCGCGGCGAAGGGCACGGCTTCGGCACCCGCAGCATGCGCATGATAGCCGAAAAGTATGGCGGCCGCCTTACGGTCACCGTCAAAGGCGATCTGTTCATGCTCAATATCTTCTTCCCGACGAGCTGAAGGACGTAGGTCGTCCCGTCAAGGCATTGCACGGGGCGTGACGGATTTCTCCGTTAATCGTGCGGATTTCGGCAAAAGTGTTGAAAACGCTTTCATAACGTTATATCATGTCGTCGTTACCGAAAGGTAGCGACGATATTTTATTATAAAAGGAGGTAAAGATGAAAAAAGCAGTAGTCGGAAATCGCTTGAAAGCGATCATGATAGCTGTATGTCTTATCGCGGCACTTATTATGGGCTTTGCGATAAGCACCGTATCGCTCAAGGCTTCTGCCGCTAAGACCGGTTGGGAAGGCGCGACCTACACCACCGAGTTCGAAAGCGAGCAGGACGCTCTCGACGCGGTACACGAACACAATCTCGATATAGCGGCAGAGGGGTATGTGCTTCTTAAAAACGAAGATGTAACTTACACCACAAGCGGCTGGCGACCTACTACGGAGACGGTCAAGAGCCTGCCCCTTGCTTCTTCGAGAAACAAGATAAGCGTCTTCGGTAAGAGCTCCGTCGATCCCGCTTATTCGGGTTCGGGCTCGTCCGGCGGCAGCGGCGTGGACGTTACGCTCATAGACAGTCTCAAGGCGGAGGGCTTCGACGTCAATCCCGAACTCATAGACTTCTATAGCGACGACTCTCTCTCCGGCCCCGGAAGATCGAGCGCTTCGATGAGCAACGCACAGGCGTCCTATTGGAACGCGGGCGAGACTCCGCAGTCGAGTTACACTCAGAGCGTAAAAGACTCTTACGACGATTACAACAATGCGGCGGTCGTCGTCATCTCGCGTATAGGCGGCGAGGGCGCAGACCTGCCGATGTCCTCTTTCGCCACGACCGAGGGACAGACGGGCGCAGACGCGGCGGCAAACCCGGGCCGCGAGGTCATCGAGAAGGAAGTCGCAGGCGAAGGCGATTGGGCTCCCGTGGGCGGCAGCGGCCGCGAAAGGGATCCGTTCGCGCACTACCTCGAGCTTGACGACAACGAGAAGGATATGATAAAGGCGATAGAGGACTCGGGTAAGTTCACCAACATCATAGTGGTGGTCAACAGTCTCAGCGCCTTCGAAATGGGCCCTCTTGCGGATGACGAGAAGATATCCTCGATCATCTGGGCTCCCGGCGCGGGTCAGAACGGCTTCCAATCGCTCGCCAAGATCATCACGGGCGAGATCAATCCTTCCGGTAAGACGGTGGATACGCTCGTGCGCGATTTCACTAAGACCCCTTCGTTCGCCAACCAGTCCGGTTCGCGCATGGGCAACGGTCTTACCGAAACGTCCGACCTCGGCAACCAGTATTACATGGAAGACGCCAACGGCAACCTCGTTCCTTTCGCCGGATTCCTTTCCGACGAAGAGACGGGCGGCACCTACGGCTACAGCACGGGTCACGGTTACTTCGGCGTCGAGTATGAGGAAGGCATCTATGTCGGCTATCAGTATTACGAGACGGCTGCCAAGGAAGCGGCGGACGGTAACTACGAGGGCTTCGATTACGATAAGGAAGTCGTTTATCCTTTCGGTTACGGTCTGTCCTACACCACGTTCGAGTGGACGGTAGGCGAACTCGAAGTAGGCGAAGCCGATGATTACGGTAATTTCACGATTTCCGTGGACGTTACCGTAACGAACACGGGCGACGTGGCGGGCAAGGATGTCGTGGAGCTTTACTACTCCGCTCCTTATACCGAGGGTGAGACGGAGAAGTCCCACGTCGTGCTCGGCGACTTCGCCAAGACGGATATCATTGAGCCGGACGGCACGGATACCGTAACGCTTACGCTCACGGCGTTCGATATGGCGTCCTTCGACGTATACGACCTCGATGGCGACGGCAAGAACACCTGGGAGCTGGACGAAGGCGACTATAACTTCTACCTGACGACGGATTCCCACGGCTGGGAGACCGCGACCGCAGCAAACACCAAGACGTATGATCTTGCGGCGGCTGTCGATTTCACGAAGGATCCCAACTCGGGCAAAGACATCGAAGTGCGCTTCGAGGACATGAACGCCGAGATGAAGGACGGCGTGATGAGCCGTGCGGATTTCGCGGGCACCTTCCCGCAGATGCCGTTCTGGTTCGACACGACGGCGGATATGCTCGACCCGTTCTGGGCGGCGCAGTACCGCTTCATCTACGGCAAGAATTACGATGCAGCCGATTGGGCGGACGGTAAGACCCTGAACCCGGTGAACGAAGTTCCCGCCGATTGGTCGAACACGCCCAAGCATCTCAAGGCGGCAAAAGCCGAGACGGTAAAGACTCAGGAATGGCTCTCCAACCTTCTCATGCCTTTCGAGTATGATGAGAACGGCGAAGTCGATACGCTCAACGCTCCCGGTTTCAGAGAAACTTACGACAGCGTGGACGGCGCGGATAAGTGGTACTACACCGCAACGGGTACCGAGGAAGGCGCGAAGAAGGCTACTTACAGCTTCCGAGATTCTTCCACCCCTTACACCGAACCGGGTTCCGCTCCTATCCAGCTCAAGGACCTCGTAGGCGAGCCTATGGATAGCGAAGAGTGGGATAAATTCGTTTCGCAGATGACGATAGAGCAGGCGGCGTCCTCCATCAACGGCGTGTTCACGCAGTTCGGTGTGTCGACGGCTAACGCGCTTGCGTTCGGTATCGTTTCCAGCGTGCACCACGACGGACCTCAGGGCATCAGCAACTGCTGGGTCGCTCCGAGGAAAGCGGAGCTCAGCAACGGCTCCGAGATAAAGGGCAATTTCGCTCCCGAAACGGTCGTTGCAGGTACGTGGAACAAAGAGATAGCTTATAACCAGGGCCGCCTCACCGGCGAGACCGCGCTGTGGAACCATTCCAGCGGCTGGTACGCTCCCGGCGTGAACATGCACCGCAGTCAGTTCGGCGGACGTAACTTCGAGTATTACAGCGAAGACGCCACGCTCTCCGGCTACATGGCGGCTAACGTCGTCAAGGGCGCCGCGGAGAAAGGTCTTATCTGCTACATGAAGCACTTCGCGCTCAACGACATGGAAACGGCGCGTGAGAACAACGATATGTCCGTATGGGCGGACGAGCAGGCTACCCGCCAGATCTATCTCCGTCCCTTCGAACGCGCGGCTCACGCGGCAAACAGCGTCAAGACGACGGCTACCACGGTAACTCCGGCAGGATTCATGACCTCCTTCAACCGTTTCGGCTTCGAATGGGCGGGCGCCTGCTACGACCTTATGACCGGACTCGTCCGTGACGAGTGGGGTATCGTGTGCCAGTTCCAGACCGACGCGTTCCAGTCCAAGAACGGCGGCATGAACGCCAACATGATGATCCGCGCGGGCGGCGACATAGGTCTCGATCTCCGCGTACAGGATCCTCTCGACTTCGCTACGATATTCGGTCAGCCCAAGAACGGCACTCCTTTCCTTAAAGAGGATCAGTGCACGCCTTCGCACCTGCAGGCGATCTTCGACTGCGTGAAGCGTCAGGCTTACTGCCTGCTCAACAGCAATGCCACGATGAACGGCTACGCGTTCGACTTCATCTACAGCGAAGACGAGGCTACGCAGAACAGAGGCTACAACCTCAGCGAGTATGATGTGACGGGTACTACGGTCACTGCAATGAAGGGTATACCGATGACTCTCAACGTATCCGACAGCGATCTTACCGATGTGCAGTACCGCATGCAGCTTGGCGAGATGCCCGAAGGTCTTACGCTCGATCCCGAGACCGGTATCATCTCCGGCGCGGTAGACGCGAGCGTCAAGAGCGGCGAATACACCGTCAAGATCTGCGCGACCGCGGAGGGCGCGACGGACGACGACAAGTGGGTGATCTTCAAGAACGCGAACAACGCGATCACTTCTTTCACGATCAAAGTCGTGGAACCTTCCGCATTCGATCTTGCCGATATGATACTTGATATCGTGACAAAGGTAGAAGCAGGTGAAGATGTTACCACGGATATCGCAACGCTCAAGGCGGCTATCGCGGCTGTATCCGCGGCTTCCGGCGACATGTCCGTAGAGGCGATAAAAGACAGGCTCGATGCCCTTGAAGAAGCACTTGACGCTCTCGGCGGAGCTGCCGGACCCGCAGGTCCTCAGGGCCCTGCCGGCGAGGACGGACAGGACGGGCAGACTCCCGTTATCGAGATAGGCGCCAACGGCAACTGGTTCATCAACGGCGTGGATACCGGCGTGGCGGCTACCGGACCCGCAGGTCCCCAGGGCGAGAAGGGTGAGACCGGCGCTCAGGGTGAGAAAGGCGAGGACGGCAAAGACGGCGCGGCAGGCGGCTGCGGCGGCAGCGTCGCGGGTACCGCTGTGATAGTCGCGATCGCTCTTGCGGCGATAGTCGTTACCGGCGTGCTCGTCAAGAAGAGCCGTAAGGACTAAGTAAACTTAAAACCACCCGCTGAGGGTGAAGCGGGAAGGAATAGGCGAATAGATGTTCATCCGTTCGCCTATTCCCGTCTCCCGCGAAGGAAAGAGATATGAAGAAGAAAATGAAAACGATGATGACGCCGCTGCTTGCGCTCGCGCTCTGTCTTACGCTCGTGTTACCGTTTTTTGCCACGGGCTGCGGCACCGCGCTGACTTATTCCGGCAAAGCGGTGAACGAAGGCACGGTGGGTGAGGATTACAGCGCCTATGTGGGAACGGCTTCCGGTTCGGATATGATATCCTATGCGGTCGCCGAGGGCAGTTCGCTCCCCGCGGGGCTGACGATGGACGCCGACGGCTTTATCGAGGGCATACCCACCGAGATGGGCGACTTCGAGTTCACGGTGGTCGCGTCCGCGGACGGCAGCACCGTCGAGGCGAAATTTACGATGAAGATAAACGAAGGAGCGCTGTCGTATTCCGCGCAGACCGTAAAGGTCGCGAGGAACGTGGCGTTCGAACGCAGCATAGCTGCCGCGGTGACGTCCGCGGGCTCGTATATCTCGGGCGTTACGTATGCGCTCAAAGAGGGGAGCGTTCTCCCCGACGGCATAACGCTCGATCCTTCGGGCACGCTCGCCGGTACGCCCGCGAGCAACGGCACTTATAAGTTCTTCGTAACGGCGTCCGCTAACGATTGCGTCGGCGCGGAAGCGGAGATAACTCTTAACGTCGTAAACTCCTGGCTGGATTACGAGGATATCGCTCTTCGCCGCGCCACGGTGGGAGTATACTACACCGGCAACGTGGCGGGAGCATATAACGGTACGGGTTCGTCGGCAACGCCTATCGTTTCCTACCGTTTGGACGACGATTCCGCGCCCCTTCCCGCGGGGCTGGAAATGACCTCCACGGGCGTCATATACGGCGTTCCCGAAGAGGCGGGCACTTCGACGTTCACCGTCCGCGCGACGGCTTCGGGCTTTGCGATGGCGCTGCACGAATTCGAGCTGCGGATAAATCCCATGCTCGGCAGCGAAGTGACGGACGGTAAGATCACTATGCGCACCGAGAGCATCGACCCGATAGAGTCGGGCACCAACGCTTTCGTTTACGGCGCGGTGCTTGCGAGCGCGTCCAACCGCCAGACGGTGACTTACGAGGTCACGGGAGGCAGCCTTCCCGAAGGGCTGACGCTGTACCCCGACGGCACTCTCGCGGGCAGGACGACGGATGCGGGCGAGCACACGTTCACGGTCACCGCGTCCGCTCCGGGCTGCGAGGCGGTATCGCGCGAGTTCACTCTCAACGTTACTCTCACGCTCGTCTACGATAACATGACTTTGTACGAGGACGACGCCAACGACCTGTATGTGGGCGAGGAATGCTCTCTCGACATCGCGGCGGCGGAGTTCCCCGCGGGCAGCAGCGGCGGCGAGATAACTTACGAGGCGCTCAGCGAGCTTCCCGAAGGACTGACGCTCTCGCCTGACGGCAAGATAACGGGCACTCCCGTGCGCTCGGTGAAGATGGCGCAGATAAACGTGCGTGCTTCGGCGGAAGGCTTCACGTCCAAGACGGCGATAGTGAGCATACACATCGAGGACGCGCTCGTCAGCGGCGTGACTCGTTTCGAGGCGGAGTACACCGATCTGCGCGGCAAGACGGGTTCGGGATATTCCGGTTCGGCTATCGAGGAGGCGATGATCAACACAACGCCTTCGGTGCCCGCGAGCCGCAGCAAGGACGGCAAGACGAGCGAGATAGTGAACGGCGGTTATTATATACCTTTCACTTACGGCGCGATAACGCTGACGTTCGAATTCGAGTCGAGCGCGGCTGTCAGCGGCGCGAACCTGTCGCTGTTCCTCGATTCCGAGGTGCAGACGGAAGTAGGCGACTACACGATAATCGTCAACGGCGAGACCGTTGCGGTAAGTAACGTGACTATCCCCAACAGCAGCGGCGCGCTCGTGGGCTTCGAGAAGTACGATATATGCAACGTCGATCTCGTCGGCGGCGCGAACGTCATCGAGATAGTCAATGCGAGCGGCGTATACGCACCCGCGGTAGACGCCATGGAACTCGGCAACCTCGGCGGAGCGACGCTCTCCTGGCGTCCCGCACTGTACAACTTGCCGAAATTCACTCAGGCATAAGCGGGAGGGAAAAGACATGAATATAATTAAAGCGATATGGAAAGGCGCCCGCGCATGGCTGATAACGACAGTCGCCGTAGTCGTGCTCGTGCTCGCGGTGACGCTGGTGGCGACGCAGAACGCCTTCATTTACAGTACGATCAATTCGGTGCTGGGCGGCGAGAAGAGCAAAGTGATCTCGGGCGATCCTTCGGAGTACATGTATTACGAAGCGGACGTCGAAGACTTCGGTTATTTCGAGCCGACCACCGAACTTAAAACCAAGGAAGACGCTCTTACCGACGCTAACAAGCTCAACGAAAAAATAGCCGAAGAGGGCATAACGCTGCTCAAAAACGAGGATAAGGCCCTGCCTCTCGCGAAGAACGCCAGGATAAGCGTGTTCGGCAAGAACAGCGTGGATATCGTTTACGGCGGTTCGGGTTCGTCCGACAGGTCGGGCAGCGATGTCGCGGATCTGTATGCGGGTCTTACGAATGCGGGCTTCGACGTCAATCCCACGCTGAAAAGCTTCTACGAGAGCGGCGAGTCGGGCAAAGGTCGCGGCGACAGCCCCGAAATGGGCGATCAGGTAGCGGGCTTCGCTACGGGTGAAACGCCTCAGAACCTGTATACGGACGCGGTCAGGGAAAGTTATAAGGATTATTCGGACGCCGCGGTCGTCGTTATATCCCGCATAGGCGGCGAGGGTTACGACCTTCCGCGTACGATGGCGAGGGAGTTCGGCGGCGAAGCGCCGGTGACCGGCGCAAACGCGACCGATCATTACCTGCAGCTCGACAAGAACGAGCGCGCCATGATAACGGACGTCTGCAACAATTTCGAAAAAGTGGTGGTCGTCGTCAACTGTTCCGCGCCCATGGAACTGGGCAGCCTGGAGGACAACGAGCGCATAGGCGCGGTGCTGTGGATCGGCAACCCGGGCGGCAGCGGTCTCAACGCTCTCGGCAAAGTGCTGTGCGGCGACGTGAACCCTTCGGGCAGAACGGTGGACATCTATGCGCGCGACTTCAAAGCGGATCCGACGTGGCAGAATTTCGGTAACAACCTCGTACAGGGCAATAACGAGTACCTTGTGGGCGGAGCCGGTCAGGGTTACTACTATGTCGAGTACGAAGAGGGCATCTACTACGGCTACCGCTATTACGAGACCCGCGCATACGACGAGGGAGAGGATTGGTATGCCGAAAACGTGGTCTATCCCTACGGCTACGGACTGTCGTATACGACCTTCGAGTGGGAGATAGCCGACGCTCAGCCCGCCGACTGGTCTGCGCTCGATCCCGACGGCAAAGTCACGGTCACGGTCAACGTCAAAAACACGGGCGACGTGCCCGGTATGGACGTCGTGCAGATGTACTATTCCGCGCCTTACTGGACCGGCGAGATAGAAAAGTCACACGTCGTCCTCGGCGACTTCGCAAAGACGGAGCTTATACCAGCGGGCGAGACGAGGCAGGTGACGCTTTCGATGGACGTTCGCGATATGGCGTCTTACGACTACGGCGACGCCAACGTCAACGATTTCCGCGGCTGGGAGCTGGACGCGAGCAGCGCGAGCAACGCCTACTCGGTATTTATCGGCAGGAACAGCCACGACGCATGGGCGGGCGAGAATGCGGAGGATTTCACTCTCACGTATTCCTGCTCCGCGCACGAGTATCCGACGGACGTAGGCGGCGAAGTGGCTAACCGCTTCGACGACGTAAGCGGACATATAGAAACTTATATGTCGCGCAACGACTGGGAATTCACTTTCCCCACGATGCCGACGGCAGAGGATCGCGAGGTCACGACGGAGTTCATCAATTCCCTTACGTGGCAGCAGAACGACGCGGAACAGCCTTATTATACCGAAGAGACTTTCGAGCAGGGTAAAGCCACCGAGTTCAAGCTGTACGACCTTATCTCGTACGAAAACGGCGTTGTGAGCGTCGACTACGGAGACGATCGGTGGAACGATCTCGTAAGCGCGCTTTCGGTAAGCGAGATGGCGGCGCTCATAGGACAGGGCAACTATAAGACCAATGCCGTGGAGAGCATAGACCTTCCCCGCACCACGATGCCCGACGGTCCCGCGGGATTCACCGCGTTCATGGGCGATCCCAGCGTTTACGGCACCTGCTTCTACGCTTCCGAATGCCTCATCGGCGCGACGTACAACAAAGCTCTCGCCCGCGACATGGGGATCATGATCGGTGTAGAGAGCATATTCGGTAACGTAGCGGGCGACGGACGGCCTTACAGCGGTTGGTACGCTCCCGCGATCAATATCCACCGCAGTCAGTTCGGCGGCAGGAATTGGGAATACTACTCCGAAGATCCTTTCCATTCGGGCATAATGGCGGCTAACGTCATCTCGGGCGCGCAGAGCAAAGGCGTGGCGTGCTTCGTCAAGCATTTCGCGCTCAACGAACAGGAGACTTGCCGCGACGCCAACGGCGTGCTCACCTGGGCGAGCGAGCAGGCGATAAGAGAGATATACTTAAAGCCTTTCGAGCTTGCGGTCAAAGAAGGCGGCACGATCGCGATCATGAGTTCGTTCAACCGTATAGGCACTACCTGGGCGGGCGGCAGCTACGCACTGCTCACCGAGGTGCTGCGGAACGAGTGGGGATTCGAAGGCTCCGTCATTACCGACTATAACCTCAGCGATTATATGCTCGCCGACCAGATGATCCGTGCGGGCGGCGACCTCAACCTTACTCAGGATAAGCAGCCCACGACGGCAAACGCGAGCGCGACGCAGATCGCGATGATGCGTAAAGCGGTGAAGAACATCATGTATACCGTGGCGCGCTCCAACGCGATGAACGGTCACGGCGAAGGCGTCGTGTGGGGCATAGGTCTGCCGACCTGGGTCGTGATAGTCATATGGGTGGATATCGCGATAGCCGCGGCGCTCGCCGTGTGGGGCGTATTCGCGATAAGAAAAGCGCTCAAAAAAGCCAAAGCCGCTTCGGCTCCCGCCGATACCGAGCCGAAGGAAACGACATAAAGCCCCTCAAATCCATGTATGCCGCCGTTATCGGCATACAGCCGCCCCGGCTCCCCGGGGCGGTTTCCTTTTGCGCGCAAAAGCGCGCCGCACCGTTATTTTGTATGTGCTGCTCGTTAGGATTGTTTGAAACTACGCAAGTCAAGTACTGCTTTAATGAAACCATGGTAAATATGCGGCTTGCGAGGCGAACCGATTTTTGCGTATATTATACGCAAAAATGGTTCTTACCCCGGGGATACTGCCCGCTATGCGGTCAGGTTACTCGCAGCGTGCTTCGGCGGAGCTCCGTTACTCTGTGATCGCACAAGGCTCGTAAGGCGAACCGATTTTTGCGTATTGCGCGGCAATACGCAAAAATGGTTCTTACCCCTTATCTCCGCCACGACAAAAGGGGCAAGCGTGTGCTTGCCCCTTTCGGTGGTGGACACAAGGGTGACGTGTCCGAACACCCGCTTAAAGATAATTCCCGAATGGTTTTATCGGGATCGTCCTCTGCCGGCGGCATATAATTCAGATAGTTGTAGTAGATCTCAAAGCGGTCGTCGTAAAGCACGATTTTCTGTATCAGATTCTTAATCAGCAGTTTCGGTTGCTGCTTGATGGTATGCGTCAGATATTCGACGACTTCTTCCTTCTTTAACTGATTTTGCGCTTTGTATTGCTCCACGACGATTTTATCTTCCACTTCGGAGAGCTGTGCTTCCAGCTCGTCCATACGGCTTTTGGTCGTTGCGTTCAGAATTCCTTGCTCGATTGCCTTCATAATGTTGGCAAGCGACTTTTTAATGGCGTCCCGTTCATTCATTAAAATGGTAAGGACAGACCTGTCGTGCATCCGCTTTTCATGTATCTTGATTATCTCGTCTGCGATTGCGGAAATGCCGTCCGGCGTTCCGAATACCTGCATCGTCGCGTCAAGGATCGCTTGCTCCAATTTCTCTTTCGGCATAATATCCTTTTCGCAGATGTTCATTTTCTTGCGCCCCATGCACTTATAATAGTATTTGACTGTTCCGTTTTTGGAAGTGCCGCTGTCGCCCTGCAAGCTCTTTCCGCAGTAACCGCATATCAATTTTCCTTTTAACATGAATTCGACTTCGCGGCTTTTGGAGCCTATTTTGTTCTTTTCGAGGATGCGTCCGACTTCTTCAAACAACGCCGTCGGGACGATGGGCGGATAGATATTATCGTAATCCGTACCGGCGCAGTTGCAGATGCCTATGTATTTTCGCAGGCGCAGCATTCCGTACAATGTGTTAAGCGCAAACGGTTTACCATGATAAGTGACGCCCTTTTCCGTCAGGTCGGCGATGATATCCTTTGCGATGACGCCCTGCGCATATTGCTGAAAGACGTATAAGACGATTTTAGCGCGCTCTTCGTCGATAAGCACTCTTTTGTTTTCCACCCGATAGCCGTAAGCAATACGCCCGCCGGGGAAAAGCCCTTTGCTTCTGTTTTCGTGCAATCCGCGCTTTATCTTTTGAGAAAGCTCCGCCGAATAGTATTCGGCAAGACCGATATAGACGTTTTCCAGAAGGATGCCGTCAAGGTTTTTTGAGCCGTCGATATTCTCCGATGTTCGCTGCGTGGCGGAAATAAGCGTCTTATGGTTCTTCTTCAAACGCTGCTTGTTGACGGCGATCTCTATGGAATTGCGCCCGAAGCGGTCAATGGCATACACGAGTACGATATCCCACGGCACCGGCTTTTCGCTATCCGATAACATCTGCTGAAAAGCGGGGCGATGGTCGTTCGTTCCCGTCATGGCTCTGTCGATATAGGTATCTAAAATCGTCAAGCCGTTCGCCTCCGCATATTGATTGCAGATACGAAGCTGTCCCTCGATAGACTGTTCATTTTGCCGTTCGCTGCTGTAACGCGCATAGATCACTGCACCTTTCATTGTAACTTCACCTCGTGTTCGGATTTGTAGTTCACATACTATCTTTTTTGAGACGGGAATGTTAGCAAGCCAGCCTATACAGTCTCCCAACTGACCGTGGCTTTTGCATAAATCTTCCCAAACAAACCAAAAGCGTATGCAAACTTTTCTGTCGAATTTTTTTCTTTCGACAAACCGAACCCATCGGGAAAAGACAACGCCGTCAAGGGCGCAAGGGGCAACGCCCGAAAAATTATTGCGTGTTTATACGGTAAAACAGCCGACCCGCTTTTGCGGATCGGCTTAAAGTTTTCAGCGACAATTTTTCCCCTTGACGGCAACGGCTTTTTCCGATACCATCCGCAAATCGAAAGAATTTACCCGCTCTCCCCGCAGTTTGGGAAGATTTTGGGTGCAGTTATCTTTATTATAATTTCTTTCGGAGCGGTGTATGGTGATTGTATAGGCGGACTATCTTACAATTTTCCGCGAAAAGTTGTACTCTCCAAGAAAACCACGGAGGTGTACCATGCAGGAGATAGAAGTCAAAAACGATTTTGATGCGAAGATCTTCATAAACGGCGTTCCCGATCATCGGCTCATCATTGCCGACAAGGAATCCGGCTTTTTAGAGGCGCTTGAATTGCAGATAAGCGAGTACTATAAGGAGAATACACAATCTTAAAAGTGTAAAAAAACATTATATTTTGGTTCAATCTGAGCTTGACATAATTTTTCTTTTCTTCTATAATATATGCAAGTGAACACTTGCATTTTATGGAGACAGATATGGATAAGACGAGCGAAAAGATAATCGATGCTACGATGGAGTTGATTTTGGAATGCGGCTATGCGGCGGCAACCACCAAAGATATTGCCGTGCGTGCAGGAGTGAATGAATGTACCATCTTCCGAAAGTTCGGAGAAAAGAAGGAAATTGTTGTTGAAGGGATGAAGTTGCCACGCTGGCATCCTAATATCAAAAAAGATACTTTTGCAGACATTTCCGGAGATTTGCGTGCCGACCTCACGATGTTTATGGAGAACTATATGCGCGAAGTTACTCCCGAATTTGTAAAACTCTCCGTCGGCTTGCGTTCGCCGCAGATATACGAATATACCGCCCCCATAATAATGAATATTCCGCAGGTATTCCTTTCAGAGGTAAAAAAATACCTGCAAACTATGCAGAGGCTTGGCAAGGTAAGACAGATTGATATCGACCAAGCGGCTGAAATGTTCCTTTCGGCTGCATTCGGATACGTCTTCCTCTCCGCTTCATTTGGTAAGGAGCTTTTAAATTCCGACAGGGCTGCGTACATTGAGAGTACCGTCAACGCAGTTATCGGGGGGATTGCGCAATGATAACGGGAGCACAGTTATTTGTAAAGGCTCTGAAAGCCGAAAACGTTGAAGTTCTGTTTGCCTATCCGGGCGGGCAGGCAATAGACCTTTTTGACGCACTCTATGACGATGAAAGTATAAATATTATCCTTCCGCGCCACGAACAGGGACTTGCTCATGCGGCGGACGGCTATGCCCGTTCTACGGGACGCGCCGGCGTATGCCTTGTAACGAGCGGCCCGGGCGCGACCAATCTCGTCACGGCGATAGCGACCGCCAACTACGACAGCGTTCCGCTCGTCTGCTTTACGGGGCAAGTCCCGCTGTCTCTGATAGGAAACGACGCCTTTCAGGAGGCAGACATTGTGGGGATGGTGAGAAGCATCACCAAGTACGCCGTTACCGTGCGCAGCCGCGAAAGCCTTGCAGCAACAATAAAAAAGGCTTTCTATATTGCGCAGACGGGCAAACCAGGTGTGGTGCTTGTAGATATACCCAAAGATATTCAGCAGGCTATGGGCAGCGAGGACTATCCTTCTTCGGTGGAGATACGCGGCTATAAGCCGACGGTAAACGTACATATCGGACAGATAAAGAAAGCGGTCGCTTTCCTTGAATCCGCCCAAAAACCTTTATTTCTGATAGGCGGAGGAGTACGCATTGCACATGCCGAAAAGGAGTTGACCGCTCTTGCTGAACATACGGGCATACCTGTGGTTACCACCATTATGGGGAAGGGCGCTATCGATACCGACCATCCGCTGTATTTCGGCAATGTCGGCATACATGGTGCATACGGAGCGAATACGGCGATCAATGAATGCGATTTACTCTTTTCTATCGGAACGCGGTTCAATGACCGCGTTGCGGGCAATAAAGACACGTTTGCGAAAAATGCCAAGATCGTGCACATAGACGCCGATCCCGCCTCCATTTCACGCAATATATCGGTGGATGTCCCCATCGTAGGCGATGCAAAAAATGCGCTGAAAGAACTGATCGCCCGCACAAAGCCTCTCGCGCTTGGCGGTTGGATACAAAGGCTCAACGAATTGAAGGCAGAATACCCTATAAAAATCGAAAGCGAAGGGCTGAATCCGCAGGACATTATAGAACGGCTGAACACATTGTTCGATGCGCTCATCGTAACGACCGACGTCGGGCAGAACCAACTTTGGACGACGCAGTTCCTGAAACTAAACGAACACAGAAAACTTCTCACTTCGGGCGGTTTGGGAACAATGGGGTTCGGGCTGCCTGCCGCAATAGGAGCAAAACTCGGCAATCCCGATACGCCTGTCGTAGCCGTTGTAGGTGACGGCGGATTTCAGATGAACATACAGGAACTTGCCACTGCCGTAATAAACGGGCTGCCCGTCATCATCTGTCTGTTGAACAATAGCTGGCTGGGCAATGTGCGGCAATGGCAGGAACTGTATTACGGTAAACGCTATCAGAGCACCTGCTTAAAGCGCAGGTCTGTTTGCCCGAAACATTGTGGCGGTTCAGATAAATGCCCGCCGTATGTGCCTGACTTTGAAAAACTTGCCGAAAGCTATGGCGTTGCGTACAGACGAATAACCTTGAAAGACCAGATAGGCGAAGCGTTTTCCTTTGCCCTCGAACAGAAAAATGTACCTACACTGCTTGAGTTTATGATTGCGGAAGAAGAGAACGTGTATCCGATTGTGTTGCCGGGCAAAGACCTCTCAACGGTCAAGTTCGGAAAGGAGGACAGTTAATGAAGCGTAAAAGATGGCTTGCTCTGTTCGTGGAGAACGACGTCGGCGTACTTGCCGAAATATCTAGCTTATTTGCAGGTAAGGCATATAATCTCGACAGCCTGACCGTCGGCGTTACGGCAGATAAGACGATATCGCGCATGACCATATGTCTGACAAGCGACGACGTTTTATTCGAACAAATAAAAAAACAGCTCAACAGAAACGTAAACGTCATCAAAGTAATTGACCTTACGGACAGCTTTGTTGCAGAAAGGGAACTTGCCTACCTCAAAATAACAGATTTCAAGCCGGAAAACTTGTATCCGCTGTTTGAGATTGTAAAGCAGTTTGAATTGCAGATTCTGGAAATCAAATCGGATGAAATCCTTTTACAGAGCGTGAACTCGTTTGAAAGAACTGACGAATTGATAAACAAACTTGCAGACGGTAAATACGCCGTTGAAGTTGTCCGCAGCGGCAGCGTTGCTATTTGAAAGTTAAAACATCGGGGAATACTTATGAAAATGTATGCTGCCTGTCCGATATGCGGACATAAATTGTGCAAAGGCGAAAATGGTTCAGAAGTAGATATTCTCTGTTCCCGTTGCGGAAAACTCATCAGAGTTCATATCGCCGACAACGAAGTGCGGGCTATCCCTGCCGAACGATATACAAATGAATCAGATACACAAAAGACCGCTGACGGGAAAACCGCACAGCGGTTTTCTCTTTAATCGCTATTACTGCTGAAATTATAGAGTGCATACGCGGAAATATATCAGCCTATGTTGATGTAAACTATTTACAGAGGTTGATATATCATGTTAAGTTCGAGAGAAATCTACAATCGGGTTGAAAAACTCCGTAAAGGAAAAGGTCTGTCTGTCAATGAATTGAGTACAGCAGCGGGTATCTCCCATTCCACACTTAATTCATGGAAGATACGCGGCACAATGCCGAAGTTGGAAGTTTTAGACGGTATATGTTATGCTTTGGGTACGCATTTAGCGGCACTCCTGTATGACATGGACTTTGAGAATATTACACAAGACGAAATCGAAGTGCTTGCCCTTTGGAAGCCTCTCGATAAAACACAAAAGGATGCGGTGATAGCTATGATGAAGGCTATGCAAACAAAAACTGAATAGCTGTGAGAGAAGCTAAAATCTGCATGAACAGATAATAAGCCTGGCAAACGGATTGAACCCATTACTTGGGGTATTTTAGTTTGCCCGGTTTTTTTCTTTAGCCGATATTTCCCCCTGATGGCGTTTTGTTCTTCAAACGCTGTCGGGGGATTTTTCTTTTTATGACAATTTTATAATGCGCTTTTCGGCTCTCCGGCGGCGAGAAATCGCTTCGGGGGGAATAAAATATGGCGCGTATCAGGTATTTTGACGGCACAAAGTACGTTGAAATCGAAGTTACGGAAGAATTTGCGGCGGAATACGCCGCAATGGAGCATCGGGACAAGCTCATAGAGCGAAAGGAAACGCGGCGGCATCAGTCGCTGGATAAATCGCTCGAACACGGCTGGTACATAGCAGATCCGTCCACCGACGTTGCTTTGCAAGCAGAACGGGATGAAGATACAGCGCTGCTGCATTCTGCTCTTCAACGGCTGACGGACAAGCAGCGCGCCGTCCTGCTCCTCTACATAGAAGAAGGCAAGTCATTCCGTGATATTGCCAAAGAGCTGGGGCTGAATAAAGATACCGTGCGGGAACATTATCTTG
>ERZ1106922.251-NODE-251-length-22521-cov-13.842206_pt1 | contig 22521 bp, 10 predicted proteins | sample MGYA00403656_ERZ1106922 | MGnify/ENA primary metagenome ERZ1106922 (study PRJEB35170, sample SAMEA104062453) | human gut metagenome | biome: human gut; feature: human-associated habitat; material: faeces | place: Denmark | collected 2012-10-12 ... | reverse complement strand
TTTGCTTAACCTCATCCGAACACCTTTGAACAGCAATATCCATTGATTTTCCTCCTATATCTCGATTAAAACAGACTTTTTGCAGACGCCTTTGAATCTTGGTTCAAGGCCTTTTTTATTATTGCCTTTGTGGGAATAGACTTCAACGGAGGCTTCCGTCGTAAAAATGAGAGAACCCCGAAGGCTTTCACCTTCAGGGTTCTCGGGCTTATCGTCTATTCTTCGTTTTGGTTTTGGCGGCGTGCCTGAGTAGTTCAGTATCAGTTCTATGCGGTCTTCGTGGACATACACCTTATCGACAAGCAAGTCTATCATCATTTCCGGCTCTTGCTTTACGGCTTCTTTGAGATAGTCCGCGATGGTTTTCTTGTCCAAGACGACCTGCTCCTGCATACGCTCGAAGATGAGTTTCTCTTGCAACTCACGGCGCGTAGCTTCAAGTTCTTGCAGGCGTTCTTTGGTAGTGTCGGTTATGATGCCTTGCTCGATGGCTTTGAGAATGTTGTTTATGGCTTTGTTGATCTGCGCCAATTCTTTCTCCAGCAGCTTGACGGGGTTTTCTCCAAGCAGTTTCGCGTTGTGCTGCCTGTATATCTCATCCACGACCAAAGCAAGGTTTGCACCTGTCAAGGTGTTTTGCAGGGCTTGAAGGACGATGTTGTCCAGCAGGTCTTTCTGTATGAATTTTGCCGTGCAGTTTTTCTTGCCTATGGCGTTCCAGCACTTGTAGTATTTGGACACGCGCCCGGACTTGGATGTACCGCTGTAGGAAGTCATCCTTGTGCCGCATTGTCCGCAATATACGCGCCTGCGTAAAAGGTAAGAGTAGTCGGGAACATGGTTTCCGTAGCGGTTGGCGTCAATTCTTTGCTTGCAACACTCGAAGAGTTCTGGCTCTATGATGCGAGGATAGATATTGTCGTAAACTTCTCCGTGCAGTTCGTATCTGCCCGTGTACTTCTCGGCGTGCAGTATCACATAGATGTTGGCGGAACTGAACGGCTTGCCTCGGTAGAGGATGCCACGCTCGGCGAAGCTGATGGCGATCTCATTTCCGCGCTCACCGGCAGCGTACCTTTCGAAGATCTCCTTGACGACGGGGCCTTCCTCTTCGTGGATATACACTTTTTTGTTCTTGGTATAGTAGCCGTAGTTGAGTCTGCCTGCGCAGTGCAAACCTTTTAAGCGCGTTTCCCTTTGTCCGCGTCTGGTCTTTTGCGATAACTCTTCGGAATAATACTGGTTCATGCCTTCGAGAAGCGATTCAAGCAGAATGCCTTCGGGACTGTCAGGGATATTCTCCATAGCGGACAAGATTTTTATCCCGTTGTCCTTCAGGTGCTTCCTGTGCATAGCCATCTCGAACTTGTTACGAGAGAACCTGTCCAATTTGTAAACTGTCACATATTTTTATGGATACTTAATTTGTAATATATAAAACACTATGAGTAATTATGTGAAAAGAAGAACTAAGGATAATTTGATAAATACTATGTTATCATAAAATTTCCGTATTGACAAATCGTTTGGTTCATGGTATATTTAATTTGGTATATGAATTAGGGGGAATGATTTTATGCCCATATGTTTGCATCTGAAATGGTGTCGCCTTGGCTTTGATAAGTGTGTCCAGGCCGATGATGTAAAGGCGGCGAAACGAGTGAAAAATACGGGGGGGGGTGCGTTAATTATTGCGCTAATAATAATATAGAAAAATGTAATATAAGTTTTTTTGTTGTGCCGACCGCATACTGTGCGGGCGGCTTTTTTCATGTAATTTTTCCGATTGGGACGTCAAAACGACCAGTTGGGACTTTAATATTGACTCTTTTGACATCGCGGGAATATAATTGCGCTGCAACAAGAAAGTTCGTCTGCGGCTTTTTCGGATTGTTTTTTTTCCGCTGCCGAATGAATTTTCCTGTAAATTCTGATTGGATATATTAGGAGGAGCAATGAACTGGTTCAAGAAGATTTGGAAGTCCAAGCTGTCGCGCGCATGGTTGATTACCGCCGTCGTTATTTTAATTATCGGCGTTGCTGTAAATCTCGTGGCGACACAGAATTATTTCATTTATAATACCATCAATTCAGTATTCGGCGGAGAAATAAGAGTGCATGTAAGCGGCGATCCGTCCCAGTACATGTATTATACCGCAGATTATGAGGATAAAGCGGCGACGCTTGCCGCTGCGAATGCATTCAACGAAGAAATAGTTGAAGAGGGCGCGGTGCTTCTTAAAAACGAAGGAGCCGGCGCTTTACCGATAGCTACTCCCGAAAGCGATTCGTCGGTGATAACGCGTCCGCGCATCAGTGTTTTCGGCAAAAACAGCGTCAATCTTGTATACGGCGGATCCGGATCGGGCGGTTCGAGTTCCGCAGGTGCGACTACTATTTACGAGAGTTTGGACAGTGCCGGTTACGACTGCAATCAGGAACTGAAAAGTTTTTATGAGAGTTCCGCATCGGGAACGGGCAGGCCCGCAAGCCCGGGCATGGGTGATATAATTGCAGGTTTCTCTACGGGAGAGACTCCGATTTCCGCTTATTCGGATGTAAGAAGCAGCTATGCGTCGGATTATAAGGATGCGGCGTTAATAGTGCTTTCGCGTATCGGCGGAGAGGGCTATGACCTGCCCCGTACCATGAAAACGAGTTACGGCGAAGACGCTGTGGCGATTGACGGAGCCAATGCAGACGACCATTATCTGCAGCTGGATAATAATGAACGCGCGCTTGTCGAAGAAGTGACCGGCGCAGGCTTTTCCAATGTTACGGTAATCGTAAACAGTGCAACGCCTATGGAGCTCGGCGAGCTTGAAGATAATCCTGCGATTAACAGTATCGTATGGATAGGCAGTATGGGTAAGACGGGTATCAATGCTCTCGGCAGGATACTTAACGGAGAAGTAAACCCTTCGGGACATACGGTAGACACGTATGCGCGGGATTTCACGAAAGATCCGACGTATAACAATTTCGGAAACAATAATGTGAATAACGGTAACCGTTATCTGGAAGACGGAAAGAACAGACCGTATTATTTCGTGGAATACGAGGAAGGAATATACGTGGGATACCGTTATTGGGAAACGGCTTATGCCGAGATAGCGGCGGGAAGGTATAATCCCGACGGATACGATACGACAGATGACGTCGCCGATGCGGACAAGTGGTATGCGGACAGCGTGGTATATCCGCTGGGTCACGGACTGTCGTATACAACATTTGAATGGGAATTGCTGAACAAGGAAGAGATCGAGAGTACGGTATTGAATCAGGAAACGGATTTCTCCGAAGCGAAGATAGACGTAAAGGTACGTGTAACGAATACCGGAGACGTGGCGGGAAAGGATGTCGTGCAGGTATATCTGAACGCGCCGTACGAAGCTGGAGGAATAGAGAAAGCGGAAGTAGTGCTGGCAGGCTTCGAAAAGACGCCGATGCTGCCCGCAGCGCAGGATGCTACGGAAGAGAATCCGAACTGGTGTGAAGTGAACATAGAGGTAGACGCGCAGTATTTCATGTCGTACGACTGGGATGATGCGAACGAGAGCGAGCATACGGGGTACGAGATCGAGCAAGGAGAATATGAGCTGCGAGTGTCGAGAAACGCTCATGAAGCGGAAGACACGGCAAGGATAGAAGTGCGGGAAGACATCGAGATCGACCGGGATGCGGAAGGCAAGGGAGAGATCAGGAACCGCTTTGACGACGTAAGCGGATATATAGAGGAGCGCGGGGGATATCTTAGCCGGGAAGATTTCGAAGGCACATGGCCTGCTGCGCCGACGGAAGAAGAGCGTAACATGAGCGGCGAATTCATAGACTCGCTGGACTACACTGTAAGCGACGAAGGTCAGAAATGGGAATCGAAGGATACGCCCGAGCAGAGTCCTTATGTGCTCAGCTATAACGATACGGAGGTAAAGCTCTACGATCTGATCGGAAAATCTTATGACGATCCGATGTGGGACAAGCTGCTTGATCAGCTGACCGTCAGCCAGATGGTGCAGTTGATCGGAACCGGCAACTATAACACGATGTTTATCACGAATATCGCCAAGCCTAAGACCATAGACCCCGACGGACCGGTAGGTTTCACGGCATTCATGGGCGACCCGAGCGTATATGACACATGTTTCTATGCCAGCGGCTGCGTGGTGGGGGCGACATATAACAAGGATATAGCGTACCGTATGGGAGTGATGATCGGCAATGAAGGACTGATCGGAAACGAGCGCGGAGACGGAACGCCTTACAGCGGGTGGTATGCGCCTGCCGTGAATATACACCGGAGTCCGTTCTCCGGAAGGAACTGGGAGTATTACAGCGAGGACGGATATCTGTCGGGAATAATGGCGGCGAACGTAATACGCGGAGCGAAGAGCAAGGGAGTGTATTGCTATGTGAAGCACTTTGCCCTGAACGACCAGGAGACGAACAGATCGAACAACGGAATCCTGGTATGGTCGAATGAGCAGGCGATGAGAGAGTTGTATTTCAGACCGTTCGAGCTGTGCGTGAAAGAGGGGGAGACGACGGCGATGATGTCGAGTTTCAACCGGATCGGAAAGGTATGGGCCGGAGGGTCGTACGAGTTATTGACGGAAGTGCTGCGGGATGAATGGGGATTCCGCGGGATGGTAATAACGGACTACAACTACGCGACGGCGTATATGAACGTAGACCAGATGATAAGAGCGGGAGGAGATCTGAACTTAAGCCAGGCAAACTTCCCGAGCGGAGAGGAGAGCGCTACGCAGGTAACTGCGCTGAGGAAGGCGACGAAGAACATACTGTACACGGTGGCCGGTAGCAACGCTATGAACGGTCTTGGCGAAGGAGTCATTTACCGTTACGATCCGCCTATGTGGGTGCGTATTATGCTCATTGTCGACGCTGTCATAGTTGTCGTGCTTGCGGTTCTCGGTTTCTTTGCAATCAGGCGGAGTTTCAAACTTGCAAAGGCGCGGCAGACGGACGCCGAAAATAACAAAGAGAACGGCGGAGAATAAACCGGTAACGGATTTAACGGATTACAAGAGCTAACGCTTGTAAAATATCATAACCAAAGGAGGGTATAATGAAGAAGGTAAGTTGTATAATAATGGGTCTCGTTATTATACTGACGAGCGCGGTCGTATTTGCGGGGTGCTCGGGAGAAAGTGAGCCGACGCCTGCGGGGACGTACTATTCCGTAAGCGTAGACGGAGGCAGCGGTGCTGGTAAGTATCTGGAAGGGTATATATGCACCGTAAAGGCAGAAGTGCCGGAAGGCAAACAGTTCATGGTATGGCTTAAAAACGGACAGGAGGTGTCTGTAAACGAGGAATACTCGTTCAACGTCACCGAGAACTCCCGCCTTATTGCGGTGTTCGGCGATGCCGTGACTAAGCCGGACGGCGTGTGCTATGTCGGAACGACCAACGGTATAGGCAACGGTTCTTACGTCAAAGGTTCTAAGTGCACCGTGAAGATCCCTGAAAGCGAAATGTATCGTGACTTCAAGGGCTGGGCTCCGGTAGTGGACGGCGTAGCGGGCGAAGTGGTGTCTACGGATAAAACTTATACGTTTACGGTTGAATCCGATATTATGCTGGAAGCACTTTATAACGACGTACGTCTTCCCATGCCGGATAACTCGGATAACAAAATGTTCAATCTTATTGCCAGAAACCCAGTTATCGAATACGACAGACAGGCGGATCCCGTTACCGGCGCGACATATACGGCATTTGTAACCGGAGTCGACTACGTCAGGGTATACGTATATACGTCGCCGGAAGACGATGCCGAACCGATAACGTGGTTCAAGATAGTGAGCAGACCGGACGGCAGCGGGTATCTGTCCAATCAGGACGGTACGAGAACGATGAATATGAACGGAACACCCGGTAATTATTATACCCCTGACGGCAACACGCATAACATGCTCAAAGATATCATAAGCCGTGACGGAACGTCGGACGGCTCCGAAGGTGATTACAGCACTGAAATAACGTACTATTTCGCCACTCAGGCGATAGCCGTTACAGATTCGGCCGACGGACTCAAATATCTCGACAGCGACATATCCGGCAAGGGTTGGGGCGTCCTTAATATGTAAGGGCATATTTGTATATGATCAAAATATATAAAGGAGTGGAAAAATGAAAAAAAGCAGAATCATACTGGTCGCCTTGCTGGTGATGGCAGTAACTTGCGCCGTGGCGTTCGGGTGCGGTAACGATACCCAGGATCCCGGCGAACCGCAGACGTATACCGTAACGGTTACGGGCGGCACTGCGGATAAAACTACGGCAGCGGAAGGCGAAACCGTAACGCTTACGGTCGGAACGGCGCCTGACGGCAGTGAATTTTTACATTGGACCGTAAACGGTGCCGAGATCGAAGGCAATACGTTTAAGATGCCCGCAAAGAACGTGACGGCGGAAGCCGTATTCGGGAAAATCAATTATACCGTAACGGTTACCGGCGGCACTGCGGATAAAACTACGGCGCAGCTCGGGGATAAAATCACGCTGACTGTCGGTAATATCCCCGAAGGCAAAGTGTTTTCGCACTGGACTGTCAACGGAACGCGTATAGACGGCAATACCTTCACCATGACTGCGGCAAACGCCGTGGTGGAAGCGGTGTATACCGATGCAGAATACGATATCACGGTCACGGGCGGCACCGCGGATAAAGAAACCGCAAAACTCGGCGAAACCGTAACGCTCACCGCCGGCAAAGCTCCGGAAGGACAGCAATTCTCTCACTGGAAAGTCAACGGAAATCGTATAGACGGAAATACTTTCGTTATGACGGCGGCCGATGCCGTGGTGGAAGCGGTGTATACTTATATCGATTACACGATTTCGGTCACGGGCGGCACCGCGGATAAAGCGACCGCACACGTGGGTGACACTGTAAAGCTTACCCCGAACGCTCCCGGTGCGAATCAGGCATTCTCGCATTGGACGGTTAACGGCGAGGCAATCGAAGGCAATACCTTCACTATGCCTGCGGCAAACGTAACGGCAAATGCGGTATTCGTGACATCGTATACCGTGATGGTTGAAGGCGGTACTGCGGATAAGACCACTGCGAAGGAAGGCGAGATTATAACGCTTACGGTCGGGTCGGTTCCTCAGGGCAAAGAATTCGATTACTGGACGGTCAACGGAGATAGAATCGAAGGAAACACGTTTGAGATGCCTGCGGAGAACGTAACGGTCAACGCGGTATATGCCGATGTTTATACCATATCCGTTACGGGCGGTACTGCGGATAAAGAAACCGCAAAACTCGGCGAAACCGTAACGCTTACTGTAGGCGAAGCGCCGGAAGGTACCGCGTTCTCGCACTGGCTGGTCAACGGTAAGCGTATAGAAGGCAATACTTTTGTAATGGAAGCCGGCAACACCGAAGTCGAGGCGGTATTCGTTCAGAGCCGGAAGATTGATACGCCGGACAACAGCGAAAATAAGCTGATATACAAAGAGCCTGGCAATTCTGTGGCTCTCGATCGCAGCGGCAATACGATGTTTACCGATGCGACCGACTACGTTCTCGTATATATTTACGATTCTCCGGACGCAGAAGAAGAAGTCGGTACTTTGAAGTTGGTTCGTGACCCGGAAGGGGACGGTACGTTTAATACAGCCGGTACGCTTTCGTCGAGTGACGGCTCGTTATCGGTATCGTTAAGCGGACAGCCCGGCAACTACTTTATTGACAGCAACAGTCAGTGGGACAATTTGTTTAAACTTCTTGCGCATGAAATCGGCTACAATTACTCCGACGGCCGCACATTCTATTTCGCAATGCAGGTAATTGCCAAATCGGATCCCGTTCAGGTTGACGATACATGGATAAAATTCTCCGACAGCGACATTTCCGCAATAGGCACGGAAGGGCTTGTGAAAAATGCAGAAGTACCTTCGGTTATGTATACCGTAACGGTTGAAGGCGGCAAAATAGACGGAGAGCATACTTCCGTATCCGCAGGCTACGGCAATACACTTACATTGACTGCAGAACAGCCCGAAGAAGGATTCCTGTTCGGCGGCTGGTATCTGGCTGACGAAGAAGGTAATCCTTCCGTCGACCCGCTCTCCATGGCTTTTACCTATGAATATACCGTCACCGGAAACGCCTTCATTATCGCACAGTATGTCGAAGAAACCGCGCAGGAACCCATCGAAACTCCGGACAACTCGCAGAGCGCGCTTATACGCAAGGCGGGAACCGGAGCAATCGAATTCGATCGCAGCGGCAATACAATGTTTACCGCAGCGACCGACCATGTCGTATATTATGTTTACGACAGAACGGACGCGCAGAGCGGCGAATATATCGGGCAGTTCAAAATGCGCGTAGAACTCGGTAAAGATTCTTACGGCGGCAATGCAATGGTCGGTTGGCTGGAAACCATGGACGGCTCTGTTTCCGAGAAGATCGTCAGAGGCGTAGAAGGGAACTATTATGTGGACGTTATTGACTCGGGCCGTTTCTATAATTTCCTTAAAACCATACTCGGCTATAAGTACGGCGAAGGCAAGACTTATTACTTCGCGGCGCAGGCCATCGCAGTCCCGGATACTGCGTATACGGACAGCGAGATTTCCGCAATCGGTTCCGTCGGCATAGTGCAGGACGCAACCAAACCCGCGGATGACTATACCGTAACGGTTTCCGGCGGTAAGATTGACGGAGTGGAAACCGAGGTCACCGCATGCTACGGCGTTCGTCTGACGCTGACTGCCGAAAAGCCCGAAGACAAGGACACGTTTGTCGGCTGGAAGGACGGTGAGGGAACGATAGTTTCCCATGCGCCGAACTTCGTATATACGGTTACCGGTTCGGTTTCGCTCACTGCCGAATTTATCGACAGCGCCGAAGACGCCGTCAAGCTCGAAGCGCCCGATAACTCAAACGATCAGATGATCGCGTTCAATGTAACCGGAGCCGTGTGTCAGTACGACAGGCAGAAAGACGAGACCGGCGAACCCAAGACTGCTCTTGGTGAAGGCGTGGCATACGTCATGTATTACGTCTATACGTCGAATGATGACAATGCCGCGGTGATAGCTTCGGCCAAGCTGTATTGGAACGCTGAGGAAGAAAAAGGTTACTTCGAAGCTGCGAACGGCACGAGATTCGATATGCTGATGGGAGCTCCCGGTAACTTCTGGACTACCGACGGCAATGCTCACAATTTCTTCAAATATACGGTCATAGGCAACTATGATTCGAGCGGCGCTACGAAGTATTATTATGCCTGCCAGGCCATAGCCGACGACAGCGGCAATTATGTCAATAGCGACATCGGTCCCAAAGGCAGCGGCTGGGGCAATATCTGACAACGTCATAACCCGTTTCCTGCCGGAGGTCTGACTCCGGCAGGAAAGGCGGGTCGGACGGTCATTCGATAACTAATATCGGAGGTAACTATTTACAATGAAAAATAAAGCAATTAAAATAACGCTCTGTCTGCTGTTGGTACTTGCGATGTTCGGAGCATCACTCGCTTTTGTGGCATGCGGCGAAGACGGAGAACCGGGCGAAGGAACGCCGCCCGCCGGTACGGCGGTCAACGTCGTAATCGACGGAGGAACGGGCAGCGGAACGTATAAAGAAGGGGACAAGTGTACGGCAACGGCGACGGTGCCCGAAGGTTATAAATTCGTCGAATGGACGGTATACGGAGTGTCCGTATCGACCGCAAACCCGTATACGTTCGACGTTGACTTCGACATAGAAGTTAAAGCCGTATTCGAAAAACTTCCCGTCGCTCAGTATACGGTGACCGTCAGCGGCGGCACTATAGGCGATACGGGACTGAGTACCGCAAAGCTGGACGAAGGTACTGCTGTTGAAATTCATGCGTCCGAATCGCAGGCGCGCGATTTCAAATACTGGCAGATCGGAGAAGAGCAGTCTACCGAGAATCCTTACAGACTTACGGTCGAAGGCGACGTAACCATGACGGCAGTGTTCGATGAATACTGCATGATATCCGTCAGCGGCGGCACGGTGGAAAACGAGCGCAGTAAGATTTATCCTATGGGCTCCGAGGTTACCGTAGTCGCAAACGAATCCGGCGACGATCGTGTATTCGAATATTGGTATACTCTCGACGAAGCTTTCAACGAAGTGCCTGTGTCCGAAGACACCACATATACGTTTACGCTGCTCGATTCCATGAAAATTTACGCGAAGTTCTCGCAGCTTTTCACCGTCAGCGTCGTGAACGGTACCGTGGGCGATACGGGCGAAACGTCGTCGAAAGTACCTGACAGCGATATCGTAATGGTAAAAGCCGACGCGGCTCCCTCCGCGGACAAAGCGTTTATAGGTTGGTATCACAACGGAACGAAAATCTCGATAGATAAGGAATACTCGTTTGAAGTTATCAGCAACATAACTCTGGAGGCAAAGTACGGTGAACTTCGTGTGCAGCCCGCATTCGAAAAACCCGATTCGAGCGGTAATCCAGATCATCTGACCGACGGTATCATTTATATGGAGGGCGGCGGCGCGATCGCATTCGACAGACTTTCCGATGATAAATCGAAGTCGATGTATAACGAGAACGTTGCTTATGTCCGTTACGATGTTTATACTTCCGCCGATGCGGATCCGGAAGAGCCTGTCGGCAGCTTCAGGATCAGAGTCGATTACGGAAAAGATGCCGGAGGCGGCGCGGTAATGACCGGCTGGGTAGAAACCGTTGACGGCACCGTATCCGAAAATATTGTACGCGGCGTTGAAGGCGACTACTTTGTCGTGGGGACGGAAACGGATGAATTCTTCAGCGTGCTTCGCGCGGCTCTCGGTTATGAATATTGCTCCGGTCAGCAGTACTATTTCGCAGCGACAGTCGTTGCGCCCGAAGATCCGGTCATAACGATGGAGGATGATTTCGCGTTCAAATATGTCGACAGTGAACGCTCAGCCATTACTACGTCGTCGATAAGAGAAAATGCAAACGCTCCTGTGGCATATTACGACATTAAAGTTGAAAACGGCACGATAAACGAGGATCTTACCGAAGTTACGGCAGGTTACGGCGCGCATGTGACGGTAAGTACCTCGATGCCCGCAGACGATACGAAAGACTGGGTGTTCCTCGGCTGGAAAGAAGTAACGTACGACGGCGAAGAAGCAACAATAGGGGCAACGGTTTCGCGCGATCTCGAATATACGTTTGCCGCGAACAAGGATGTCATACTGCGCGCCGTATTTGCCGATCGTTCAGAGATTTCTCAGCAACAGCTTACGACTCCCGATAACACCGATAATAAGCTGATTTATTGCGAGAGCGGTTCTATTTACGCGTTCGACAGAGGTCCTTCCTCTATGTTCGGCACGGATGTGGATTACGTGGTATTCTACATCTACGATTCGTCGGATGCGGAAAAGACCGATTATCTCGGCAGGTTCAAAATGTATGTGGATCCCACCAACGACGGTAACGGTGGCGCCGCTATGGTCGGATACGTATCCCTTATGGACGGCTCTCAGCAGAAAACGATAATAAGAGGTAATCTGAATAACTATTATACGGTTGACGGCGGCCAGTTGCTTGAGGTTATGCGCGCAGCACTCGGCGATAATTATACATCCGGTACTTCGTATTATTTTGCCGCTCAGTCCATAGCCCATGCGGATTCGCTTGAGTGGATCGACAGTGATATTTCCGCAATCGGAACTAACGGTATCCAGCCGTAAAATTCAAGGAGATGAATGAAATTATGAATAAAAAGTCATATAACAAACCTTTGACGCTGGTGCTCCTCTGTCTGTTGGTCATCGCTATGTCGTTTACTGCTATAGTTTCCGGCATGCTGAGCATAGAGAAAGTGTCTGCAGCAGGCGATGATTATAATTATTATAAATTCGATTATAAAAACGGCGACGAGTTGTGGGCGGCGGCAATAGAAAAGAATATAGAAATATGCGAAGAGGGTTTCACTCTTCTCAAAAACGATAACGGATTTCTGCCATTACAGCCGGAAGCCGGACAGCAGAAGATCAAAACGAGCATGTTCGGCAACCATTCTCAGAGTCTGATTTATTGCGGCTACGGTTCGAGCGATACTTTTAAAGACACTGCAAGCGTTTACGATTCTTTCGCCGATTCCGTATTCGAACTCAATCCTACTCTGATGAATTTCTATGCGAATGACGGAGTCGGAACTACGAGCGGACATGACAGCATAGACCCTTATCGCGTCGGTCTGCCGATCAGAGAGACGCCGGTCAGCAGATATACCGAAGAGGTGAAAAATTCTTACAAAGACTATAACGATCTTGCTATAGTCTTCCTGTCGAGAACCGCAGGCGAGGGCAGCGATCTTCCGCAGGTCAGCCTCAACAGCGGATTTACGGCGCGCGACGACGCCAACAAGCTTGACGGCGCACGTTATTGGGACGATCATTATCTGCAGCTGAATAAGGACGAAGTCGACATGATACAGATGGTCATGGAAAACTTCGACGATATTATCGTTGTGATGAACGCCTCGTCGTATATAGAACTCGGTTTCCTCAATGACCCGACTCACTACCTGTATACGGATAACAGCTTTACCGAGACCCCTGAGGAAGCCGAAGAGATGATGCATAAGTTCAAGGCGGCCGTGAATGTCGGAATGCCCGGAACTGACGGTATCAAGGTTCTGCCCAGGATCCTCAGCGGCGAAGTAAATCCGTCCGCTCATCTCACCGATACGTGGGTGCGTGAAATGGAGAACGATCCCACTTTTCAGAACTTCGGTCTCAGCGGAATGACTACCGAAGAACTTCGTTACGGCGAATATTATGTTCACTACGACGAAGATATCTACATGGGTTATCGTTATTACGAAACGGCTTATGCCGAGATAGCAGCCGGCAATTATATCCCGACGGGATATACCGAAGCGGACGGGTATACTGATCCGAAAGCGCGCGCCGATGCGTGGTATGAAGACAGCGTTATGTTCCCGTTCGGACACGGCATGTCATACACTACGTTCGACTGGGAGCTCCTGACCGATAATACCGGAAACGAAGTGCTTGATAAGGACGGCACCGTGGAAATAAGAGTCCGCGTAACGAATACGGGCGAAGTGGCCGGAAAAGATGTGGTACAGCTGTACTACAATGCGCCGTACACGGAAGGCGGTATATCCAAAGCGCACGTAGTGCTCGGCGGATTTGCCAAGACGGATATGCTCGAGCCGGGAGAGAGCCAGGAAATAACGCTGAAACTCAGAGTGGGAAATATGGCGTCGTACGACTGGTCGGATGCCAACGGCAACGGCTTCAAAGGCTATGAAGTAGAGGGAGGCGTATACAATATCATACCTGCCCGAGACGCGCATGAAGCGGCGCAGCTTCCGGAAGAAATGACACTCACATACAACGTACCCGAAGGCGGTTATACGTATGAAGAAGACATCGACACCGGAGCAAAGGTGGAGAACAGATTTGATTACGTAAGCGGCACGGGAAAGACGAACGATCCTGAGACGTTCAAAGGCGTACGGCAGTATATGTCGCGCGACGACTTCGAAGGAACATTCCCCACGCATGCATCGACCAAACACAGTGGAATGTTGCAGGGTAAGCAGAAATTCGAGATGAGCGAAGCCGCCGACCGCGAGCAGCCCTGGTATGTCGAAGATATGCCCGAATATGCTGCAACTCCGGGAAATTCCGAGACCAACGAGGTCAAGCTCTGGCATCTTAAAGGACGCGACTATAATGATCCGCTGTGGGACGAGCTGCTCGATCAGCTTTCGATATCCGAAATGGCGGAAATGATCGGCAACGGTTTCCGCGGCCCTACGCCTATATCGTCCATCGACATGGTCCCCGTATGGAACACCGACGGCCCGCTCGGCAGACGCGAAACTTATGATATACAGTGGGCTTCCAATCCGATAGTTGCTGCGACGTGGAACACCAAGCTTGCTTATGAGCAGGGTGTGATGTTCGGCAATACGGTGTTTACAGGACCTAACGGCCGCGGCGGAACGTACGGCGTGGGTCTCGATATACATCGCAGCCCGTTCGGAGGACGCTATTTCGAGTATTACAGCGAGGACGGTTTGCTGTCCGGACTGATGGGCGCGCCCGTAGTCGCCGGTTGTAATACGAAGGGATGCTATCAGGTCGTAAAGCATATGATGCTCAACGATCAGGAGACCGAGCGTAATACCGTACAGACATGGGCAAGCGAACAGGCTATACGTGAGATTTACGGAAAGGGCTTTGAATATGCCGTTAAGTTCGGCGGAACGCTTGGTATAATGACGGGCGTCAACTCCATCGGCGATATTCCTTGTTCTCTGAACTACGCGCTTATGACTGAACTTGTCCGCGGAGAGTGGGGATTCGAAGGCTTTATCATAACCGATATGTATTGCGAGGACACGAATATCAGTATGCGCGCCGGTATCGATACCATGATGGCATATCCGAATTCTGCGCCTCCCGCAACCAACGAATCCGCGCTTACCGCTACGCATGTTGCGGCAATGAGAAAGTCGGTAAAAAATGTGCTGTATACTTTGGCCAATTCGACCGGTATAAACGGTGTGGGCGGTGAGCCTCTCGACAGAATCAATTATGTGGGCGCCGATACGTTGTATGCGGTCCAGAACGTCGACAATGCGATTTCGGTCGATACGGCAGTCATAGCCACCGACTCGTCGGCAGATATAAAGTATGCGCTTCGCGAAGGCAGTGAGTTGCCGGACGGTATGACGCTGAATCCGGACGGAACGATCAGCGGTGCGCCTACGGAGACCGGAACATTTACTTTCTCCGTGCTTGCGCAGGAAGATACGGATGCATACTATCCTTATAAGGATAAATCGAAGACTTTCCGTATGACGATCTATCCCGGCGGCAATATTCCCGATAATATCATTTATGAGGATATAAATCTCGGTACGATTCCGTACGGTTATTCGTACAGCCAGAGTATCGACGGCGCGGTTGTGTTTGACGATAACGGAAAGATAATCAACGATATCGAATACAACCTTGCAGAGGGCAGTGAACTGCCGAGCGGTCTCACGCTGGAAAACGGTATTATCAGCGGCCGCGCAACGGCGGCTCCCGGTACGTACTTCTTTACGATAGAAGCGTCGTATCCCGGCAAACAGTCGGCATTGCTCGACTTCATTGTCAAGGTCAGAGCTTACAGTATCAGCTATTCGCCGTCAGACCTCGAAGATCTGACCGTCGGTAAAGCCGCGGAATTCAGCGTTGCCGATGCAACCAGCGAAGACGGAGTACAGATTAAATATGCGCTGAAAGAAGGCTCGACGCTGCCCGAAGGGCTTATGTTGCAGAGCACGGGCGTTATTACCGGAACACCTACGAGAGCGTATAACAATCATACGTTCACGGTGCTCGCTTCCGGTGAATTTGCGGCCACTCAGGAATCGACATATACGATTACCGTGCGAGGAGTCGTGCTGGAAGACGTAACGTTCGATAATCTGATAATAGGCAAGAATTACAGCTTCAAGCTCAATGCGTCGGCAAATAACGGCTCCGAGTCCCCGATTTATTTCGAGGTGAAAGAAGGCTCTTCGCTTCCTTCGGGATTCTCACTGCTCGCAGACGGAACGCTGATAGGTGCCGGTACGACCTGGGGAACTCAGACATTTACGGTGGTAGCGAAGTCGGAAGGCAATGAGACCATGGAAGCGACGGTAACAATGAGTTTCCATACGGTATTCGAAACCGAACCCGATCCGGAGCCCGTACCGCCCGAGGATCCCGGTGACGACGGATGCGGTTCTGTGCTCGGTGTCAGTTCGATAGTATGCGTATCGATAGTGGCGGCCGCTGCCTTGGCATTTGTGACTTTCAGATTTATTAAAAACAAAAAGGAGAAATAAAATATGAAAAAAACAAAGGTTCTTTCTTTGATTCTTGCGACAGCCATGCTTGTCGCTGTGGCATGCTTCGCCGCCGCATGCGGCGGAGATGAAGGCGGTGGTGGAAACGAAACCGGACCGGGCACCACGTATACGTTCGAGGCCGAGGGCATTGACGTTACCGGCCTCACCGGACGCGGTTATTCGGTAAGCTATTCCGAGACGGAACTGATTATCGGCAAGGAAACTACGTCGAGTATTCCCGATAATGTCGCCAGCTCGATGAGCAACGGGTTCTGCATCGCATACTGGAATACGCCGGACACTACGTTGACTTTTAAGATCAATGCGGATAAAGCGTCGGAAAACAATACGATAACGCTTCGTGTGAGCAGCGAGTACGGCTCGCTTGACGTTACCAAAGACGCGCTTTCGGTAATAGTAAATGATACCGAGCTCGATTACGACCCGTTCACTATCGTGGGCGAAGATCTTGCGTCCGTCAACGATTGGCATGGTCTGGCTGTTCCGTTCGCGGATTATAAGATTTCCGCAAGTTTCCCGCTTAAAGAAGGTGAGAACGTAATAAAGATCAGAACCAACAAAAATAAGCTGGGTTTTGAGGAAGATGCCTTCCTTGATTCCGTATCGCCCGATCTCGATTGCATCAAGATCAGATCCGAATCTAATCTTACATGGAACTCCATGTGGGATGAGAACAAGGAGCAGATGGGATTGGATTAACAAGCGGGATACCCCTCGTCTCGTTTGGATAATGCCTTGGATAGCGGATTAAACCGCATAAGGCACATCGCCGGAGCTGCCATGCGCACAATACATGGCAGCTCAGAGGCGTTGATAGGCAATAATGTCGGGAGAATGCTATGGGACGTTTTCGTCTTGTGTGGAAAAATAACGCATTCAGAGCTTGGCTGCTGGTCTGCGTTTCCGTTATCGCATTGGTCGCAGTGCTGAATATTGCGGCGTTTCGCAGCGCCGTTTTTTCCAATACTCTCGACGGAATATTCGGAGGCGAGCACAGAGTGCTTGTCAGCGGTAATCCAGACAATTATCTTTATTATGTTTCGGATTATGAGAATAAGACTGAGGTGTTGGCGGCCGCCAATGCGCTTAATGAAGAAATTGTGGGCGAGGGCGCCGTGTTGATGAAGAATACCGGCGCGTTGCCGCTTGCCGCACACAGCCGGATAAGCGTATTCGGTAAAAACAGTGCCGGTCCGGTATACGGCGGATCGGGAACGAGTGCGTCTGATACGGATAAAGCCGTAACATTATACGATGGGCTTGAAAATGCCGGATTTATCTTAAATCCCGAATTGTGCGATTTTTATGAATCTGAAAGCCGCTCGGGCAAAGGCGGCGGATATGATTATACCGGTGAAATTCCGGCCGGGATCGGAACCGGAGAAACGCCGCAAGATAAGTATACGGCGGAATTATGGGATAGCTGCGCGGAATATTCCGACACGGCTGTTGTCGTTTTTTCACGCGTCTGCGGAGAAGGCTATGATCTGCCCCGTACCATGAAAACGAGTTATGGCGAAGACGCTGTGGCGATTGACGGAGCCAATGCAGACGATCACTATCTGCAGCTGGATAATAATGAACGCGCTTTATTTGATGCGGTTCGCCTGCGATTCGATCATATTATCGTACTTATCAACAGCGCGTCTCCTATGGAACTCGGCGAGCTTGAAAATGATCCGGATATTGACGGCATCTTGTGGATAGGCACACCCGGCGGAACGGGATTTGCCGCGATCGGCAGGATACTTAACGGAGAAGTAAACCCTTCTGGACATACAGTAGACACGTATGCACGGGATTTTACGAAAGATCCGACGTATAACAATTTCGGAAACAATAATGTGAATAACGGTAACCGTTATCTGGAAGACGGAAAGAACAGACCGTATTATTTCGTGGAATACGAGGAAGGAATATACGTGGGATACCGTTATTGGGAAACGGCTTATGCCGAGATAGCGGCGGGAAGGTATAATCCCGACGGATACGATACGACAGATGACGTCGCCGATGCGGACAAGTGGTATGCGGACAGCGTGGTATATCCGCTGGGTCACGGACTGTCGTATACAACATTTGAATGGGAATTGCTGAACAAGGAAGAGATCGAGAGTACGGTATTGAATCAGGAAACGGATTTCTCCGAAGCGAAGATAGACGTAAAGGTACGTGTAACGAATACCGGAGACGTGGCGGGAAAGGATGTCGTGCAGGTATATCTGAACGCGCCGTACGAAGCTGGAGGAATAGAGAAAGCGGAAGTAGTGCTGGCAGGCTTCGAAAAGACGCCGATGCTGCCCGCAGCGCAGGATGCTACGGAAGAGAATCCGAACTGGTGTGAAGTGAACATAGAGGTAGACGCGCAGTATTTCATGTCGTACGACTGGGATGATGCGAACGAGAGCGAGCATACGGGGTACGAGATCGAGCAAGGAGAATATGAGCTGCGAGTGTCGAGAAACGCTCATGAAGCGGAAGACACGGCAAGGATAGAAGTGCGGGAAGACATCGAGATCGACCGGGATGCGGAAGGCAAGGGAGAGATCAGGAACCGCTTTGACGACGTAAGCGGATATATAGAGGAGCGCGGGGGATATCTTAGCCGGGAAGATTTCGAAGGCACATGGCCTGCTGCGCCGACGGAAGAAGAGCGTAACATGAGCGGCGAATTCATAGACTCGCTGGACTACACTGTAAGCGACGAAGGTCAGAAATGGGAATCGAAGGATACGCCCGAGCAGAGTCCTTATGTGCTCAGCTATAACGATACGGAGGTAAAGCTCTACGATCTGATCGGAAAATCTTATGACGATCCGATGTGGGACAAGCTGCTTGATCAGCTGACCGTCAGCCAGATGGTGCAGTTGATCGGAACCGGCAACTATAACACGATGTTTATCACGAATATCGCCAAGCCTAAGACCATAGACCCCGACGGACCGGTAGGTTTCACGGCATTCATGGGCGACCCGAGCGTATATGACACATGTTTCTATGCCAGCGGCTGCGTGGTGGGGGCGACATATAACAAGGATATAGCGTACCGTATGGGAGTGATGATCGGCAATGAAGGACTGATCGGAAACGAGCGCGGAGACGGAACGCCTTACAGCGGGTGGTATGCGCCTGCCGTGAATATACACCGGAGTCCGTTCTCCGGAAGGAACTGGGAGTATTACAGCGAGGACGGATATCTGTCGGGAATAATGGCGGCGAACGTAATACGCGGAGCGAAGAGCAAGGGAGTGTATTGCTATGTGAAGCACTTTGCCCTGAACGACCAGGAGACGAACAGATCGAACAACGGAATCCTGGTATGGTCGAATGAGCAGGCGATGAGAGAGTTGTATTTCAGACCGTTCGAGCTGTGCGTGAAAGAGGGGGAGACGACGGCGATGATGTCGAGTTTCAACCGGATCGGAAAGGTATGGGCCGGAGGGTCGTACGAGTTATTGACGGAAGTGCTGCGGGATGAATGGGGATTCCGCGGGATGGTAATAACGGACTACAACTACGCGACGGCGTATATGAACGTAGACCAGATGATAAGAGCGGGAGGAGATCTGAACTTAAGCCAGGCAAACTTCCCGAGCGGAGAGGAGAGCGCTACGCAGGTAACTGCGCTGAGGAAAGCGACGAAGAACATACTGTACACGGTAGCCGGCAGCAATGCTATGAACGGTCTTGGCGAAGGAGTGGAATACAGGTACGCTCCGGCATACTGGCGCATATGGCTTATCGTGTTGGATTGTATTGTGGCGGTCGGTCTTGCCGTCTGGGGAGTATTTGTTATATACCGTGCGCTGTGTAGCAAGAGCAGATAGTTTAACTCATGATATCGAGTTTCAGAATATTACTTAAAGAAAAATTTACGGAGGGGACGAATTATGCTTAAATTCGCCATAGTAGAGGACGAAGACAGTGCTGCTTCAAAACTGACCGAATGTATCAGACGTTATTGCAAATCGCATGATATTTCTTACGATATAGAACGCTTCGTGAGCGCGGTGGATTTTCTGAAAAACTATCGTCCCGTTTACGATATCGTTTTTTTCGATATCGTGATGCCTTATTTGAACGGCATAGACGCGGCCAAAGAACTGCGCAATCTCGACGACGTTGTGACGATAATTTTCGTTACGAATATGGCAAATCTCGCCGTGCGCGGTTATGAGGTGGCTGCGCTCGATTTCGTTGTCAAACCGGTCGTATACGATTCGTTTGCCATGAAAATAGAGCGAGCTGTCAATGCCGTCAAGCGCCGGCGAAGCGTTGACGTGAGCATTCCGGTCGACAGAAACGTGAAGGTCGTATCGGCGTCGAAAATATATTATATAGAAGTCAGCCGACACAATCTCGTTTATCATACCAATGAGGGCGATATCAAGGCTCGCGGTACTTTGGGCGCGCTCGAGCAACAGCTTGAAAAAGAAAATTTCGTGCGTTGCAATTCGTGCTATTTGGTAAATATGAAATATGTCACGGGTGTGGACGGGGACGATATGATCGTAGCCGGAACCAGGCTGAAAATCAGCCGAGCTAAGAAGAAAAGCGTTTTGCATACGCTTACAAATTTTTTGGGTAAGACCGTATGATGTTCGATTTTTCATCCACTTTATTTTGGTACAAGCTGGTATTCAGCGCTGAGATTATTGTCGCCGAGATCATATTTGTCGTGAATCTCCGCCGTAGAAGCCGATTTGTTCTCCGAGCCGTACTTTCGATCTCCGGTCTGTTTGTTTTTGCATTTCTTTTTCCGATAGTGGCATATAATGCGGCATGGACATGTTTTATGTTCTTTATGATGTTCTTTGCATCTCTTTTCGGCATAAAAATTTGTTTCAATGAAAAGTGGTGGAATATAGTATTTTGCGGATTGGCCGCGTATACCATACAGCACATAGCGTTTGTCGTATATGACTCGCTCGGCGATTTGGGTGAAATGCTGTTCGGTATAGATTTACCGTCCAACGTTTATATGCAGGACGGCGGCGTGTCGGCCGACTCTTCTCTTGTCGTCAGCATGATAATTTACGCAGTATCGTATTTCGTTACTTATATGATTGCGCATTATGTATATACGGACAAAATACATCCCGATGAGGTCAGCCGTCTCGGTCGCCGCCGTTTTGTCCTACTTGCGGGAATAATACTTATTACCGATAATATTTTCAATTCGGTAACCATGTACAATATAGAAATCGATCCTGTGTCTTTGTGGATAGAACGCGGGTATAACATATTGACTTGTCTGCTTGCTTTGCAACTCCAGTTCAGCCAGCTGACGGAGAAAAATATGGAGGCGCAGTACGACACCGTACGTCATATTTTGCATGAGGAACAGAAGCAATATCGGATCGTCAAACAAAATCTCGATACTATAAACGTTAAATGTCACGACATGAAGCATCAGCTTCGTGCCATACATGTAGGCGGGGCAGGGATTGATAAGGAGGAGCTTGCAGAAATGGAACAGGCCATGTCCGTATATGAGTCTGTCGTAAAAACCGGCAACGAAACTCTTGATCTCATACTGACCGAAAAAAATTTGATATACGGACGCGATCATATACAGATAACGTGCATAGCCGACGGCACGTTGCTTGATTTTATCAAGCCGGCTGATATGTATTCTTTGTTCGGCAACGCTCTCGATAATGCAATCGAAGCCGTCATGCGGCTGGATGAGTCAAAGAGAACGATAAGTCTGTTCGTCAAACGAGTTGGCGATATGATAAGTATACACGTCGAAAATTATTTCGAGGGCAGTCCCACGCTTGTTCGCGGTCTGCCGAAAACCACAAAAAAAGATGAAGAGTATCACGGTTACGGTATGCTCAGCATGAAAATGATTGCGGAAAAGTACGGCGGTACTTTGGCTGTGGAATTCAGCGGCAGCATCTTTTGTCTCAATATCATGTTTCCGGCCAGATAAATTAGGTATACCAAAACAAAAAGCATGGATTTTCTTGCGGTGGCAATACTATAGCGGCAATGAATTTTATGTCGGAATAGAATGAGACTCTTTGCTGAAATATGACTGAGGGCTTATTTGGCACCGTGGCGTGTGCTTGGCATAGACAAGTGCGCCGCGCTGACGCGCGCCGCAGCCAAGCACACGCCCCGAAAAAACAACAAGAACAACACAGAAAACCAAACCGAAAGGCGCGGCGGCGCGGAGCCGTCCCCGCTGAACCGCTTGGGGATCGGCTGCCGCTTTTTCCGCCGCGCATGGCTTTCTATCATTGGTTTTTGCCGTTCATTGTGCCTCTTGAATTTGCTTTTTCGGTCGGCTATGGTAGCATAGCTCCTCGCGCAAGTCAACGGCCGCAAAATCGTCGCTTAAAACATCCATAGAAACCATTCGAGAGTCGAGTAAGGGAAATCCTTGCTCGGCTCTTTTTTGCATATAAGACGTTTTACGCGCCCGCAACGCAACGATTTTTCTTTGTCCCGTTGACTTCCGCAGGCTTGCTATTCAGAGTACCAATATTCACCGTCCTATGCACCTCCGCCTGTTGCCCGAAAAAGGCAAATACAAATTCAGAGGTGTTAAAATGGAAATGTTGGTAACCAAGTTCTCAAAAGGTAAGTATCG
>ERZ1106922.247-NODE-247-length-22825-cov-4.039745_pt1 | contig 22825 bp, 18 predicted proteins | sample MGYA00403656_ERZ1106922 | MGnify/ENA primary metagenome ERZ1106922 (study PRJEB35170, sample SAMEA104062453) | human gut metagenome | biome: human gut; feature: human-associated habitat; material: faeces | place: Denmark | collected 2012-10-12 ... | reverse complement strand
CGCGGCGGCCCCCGGTGGAGGCCTGCTGATCAACTTCTTTGATCAGCCCGCGTTCAATCAGTTGGCGCGTGATTTTGGTCACGCTGGCAGGGGCAAGCTGGCTTTGTTCCGCGATCTGAATGCGCGAAATGGGGCCGTGCTGGTCAATGAGCCGATACACGGCCGCGCTGTTCAGCTGTTTTACGAGATCAACGTTACCAATTTGAGCATGTCCGCCTGCTGTCATTCTTTACTTACTCAGTGACGACCTCGTTACCATTAACGATGGTCTTGATGATTTTATAATCGCGGGTAAAGGCGGTCAGGTTAGCGACCATTCCCGGTGCGATGCTGCCAAGCTGTTTCTCTACGCCAATGGCGCGTGCGGGATAGAGGGTTGCCATACGCAACACTTCGTCCAGTGCGATACCGCAATGCTCGACGAGATTGCGGACACCTTCAATCATGGTCAGCGAAGAACCGCTGAGGGTACCATTTTCATCCACGCACAGCCCGTTACGGTAGTATATTGTTTTACCAGCAAAAATGAACTGGTCAATATGCGCGCCGGCGGGGGCGGTTGCGTCAGTGACGAGGCACAGCTTGTCGCCTTTCAGGCGTTTTGCATTCCGCACGTTAGCATAATCCACATGCATACCGTCGACGATAATACCGCAGTAAACGTCCGGTTCGTCGAAAATCGCGCCTGCCAGGCCCGGTTCGCGCCCGGTGATGTACGGCATGGCGTTGTACAGATGGGTCGCGAAGGTGATGCCCGCGCGAAAACCGATTTTCGCCTCTTTCAGCGTGGCATTGGAGTGGCCTGCGGAAACAACGATCCCGGCAGCCACCAGTTTACGAATCACCTCGGTACTGACGCGCTCAGGGGCGAGAGTCACTTTGGTGATCACATCGGCGTTTTCACACAGAAAATCGACCAGCGCAGCGTCCGGCTTACGCACGTAGTCCGGGTTGTGGGTGCCTTTTTTCACGATGTTCAGCCACGGGCCTTCAAGGTGCAGACCCAGCGCCTGGTTCGGATGTTTTTGCAGGTACTCGCGCATGACGCGCACGCCCTGTTTCATCAATTCATCGCTGGAGGTAATCAGCGTCGGCAGATAGCTGGTGCAGCCGGAACGTTCGTTGGCCTTCTGCATAATTTCCAGCGTTTCGACGGTGACGGCGTCAGGGCTGTCGTTAAACTGCACGCCGCCACAGCCGTTCAGCTGTACGTCGATAAAACCGGGGGCAAGAATGGCGCCATTGACCGAGCGTTGCTCAATCTCAGACGGCAAATCAGCCAGTGAACAGATACGTTCGATAAGGCCATCAGCGATGATAATCGCATGGTCATCCAGAATTTCATGACCGGTATAAATCCGGCCTTGGGTTAATGCATACATTACGACCCCCGGTTCACACATGCTCCGCGGCAGGCTGGCTTCTAAGGGTTGGTCTGATGCCGCCTGGCGGAGCTGGTGTAGCAAAAAAATGAAATGTCCCGCGGACAAGCCGCAGGACGAGACTACCTTACAGCCCTTTGACGTTTTCGGCTTCTAATTCATTGAAGTATTTCAACGTCTTCACTTTCAGCTCCATGGTGGACGGCTCGTCGCAGACGATCACCGCTTTCGGGTGCAGCTGCAGACAGGTAATGGTCCACATATGGTTAACGTTGCCTTCAACCGCCGCCTGCAGCGCCAGCGCTTTCTGGTGACCCAGTACCAGAATCATCACTTCTTCCGCATCCAGCAGGGTGCCCACGCCCACGGTCAGCGCATATTTCGGCACCAGATCCACATCGCCGTCGAAGAAACGGGAGTTCGCTACGCGGGTTTCATGGGTCAGGGTTTTAATACGGGTACGAGAGGCCAGTGAAGAGGCGGGTTCGTTGAACGCGATATGCCCGTCGTTGCCAACGCCGCCCATAAACAGGTTGATTTTACCGTAGGAGCGGATTTTTTCTTCATAGCGGCGGCATTCGGCATCGATATCTGGCGCATTGCCGTTCAGCAGGTTAATGTTTTCCGCCGGAATATCAACGTGATCAAAGAAATTACGATGCATGAAGCTATGATAGCTTTCCGGATGCTCTTTCGGCAGACCGACATATTCGTCCATGTTGAAGGTCACAACATGTTTAAAGCTAACCTGGCCTGATTTGTGCATTTCAACCAGCGCTTTGTAAGCGGTCAGAGGCGTACCACCGGTAGGCAGACCCAGGACAAACGGACGGTCCGCCGTCGGTTTGAACGCGTTAATGCGGTTAACGATGTGGCGAGCGGCCCATTTGCCGACTTGTTCAGCAGTTACCAGGGGGATCAGTCTCATTCTTCACCTCTATAGTTAAATTAGAACCTGGCGGATTGGCGCCGGCATACTATTAAGAGTATTACAGTCACTACGACGAGCGGGGTCAATCCGTGTTGATTTTTTGAATGATAAAATAAGTTTTCGATGTTAGCCAGTCACAGGGAGGGGTTAATACGATATTTGGTGATTATAGTCACAAAAAATACGCATTTAATTTGCGATACGAATTAATTTTCCACACACTTTGCAAGTAAGTTAAAAAACCAACCTGGTTACACAATAAAAAAGTGGCTTTGAATGAGCCTTATCGGGGTCTCATAGGGGGAATAAAGTGAGTATTCTAGGTTATCTACAAAAGGTTGGCCGCGCGCTTATGGTGCCGGTCGCCACGCTGCCGGCGGCAGCGATATTAATGGGTGTCGGTTACTGGATTGACCCGGTAGGCTGGGGTGGAAGCAACGCGCTGGCCGCGTTCTTCATTAAATCCGGTTCCGCGATCATCGACAATATGTCCGTACTATTCGCCATTGGTGTGGCTTATGGTATGTCGAAAGATAAAGATGGCGCTGCGGCGTTAACCGGCTTTGTGGGCTTCCTCGTGTTGACCACGCTCTGCTCTCCGGCTGCGGTTTCCATGATCCAGAAGATTCCGGCGGATCAGGTTCCTGCAGCATTCGGTAAGATCAGCAACCAGTTCGTGGGTATCCTCGTGGGGATCATTTCCGCGGAGCTGTATAACCGCTTCAGCAGCGTTGAACTGCCGAAAGCGCTCTCCTTCTTTAGCGGCCGCCGTCTGGTGCCGATTCTCACCTCTTTTGTGATGATCGCCGTCGCGTTCATCATGATGTATATCTGGCCGGTTATCTTCGACGGTCTGGTAAACTTCGGTGAGCATATCCAGAAACTGGGTTCCGTCGGTGCGGGCGTGTATGCGTTCTTCAACCGTCTGCTCATTCCGGTCGGTCTGCACCACGCGCTGAACTCCGTGTTCTGGTTTGACGTTGCTGGTATTAACGATATTCCTAACTTCCTCGGTGGCGCTCAGTCTATCGAAGCAGGTAAAGCGGTTGTGGGGATCACCGGTCGTTACCAGGCGGGCTTCTTCCCGATTATGATGTTCGGTTTACCGGGTGCGGCGCTGGCTATCTACCACTGCGCGCGTCCTGAGAACAAGGCAAAAGTGCTGGGTATTATGATGGCGGGCGCCTTTGCCGCCTTCTTTACCGGGATCACTGAACCGCTGGAGTTCTCCTTCATGTTCGTGGCGCCGGTGCTGTATGTCATTCACGCCGTGTTGACCGGTATCTCCGTGTTCATCGCTGCCAGCATGCACTGGATTGCCGGTTTCGGCTTCAGCGCCGGTCTGGTGGATATGGTGCTGTCGTCCCGTAACCCGCTGGCGGTCCACTGGTGGATGCTGATCCCGCAGGGTCTGGTCTTCTTCGTTATTTACTACGTGGTCTTCCGCTTCACCATCACCAAATTCAACCTGATGACCCCGGGTCGCGAACTGGCCGTTGCCGGTAGCGAAGCGGATGGTCAGGATGTGAATGTCAGCAGCGGCAAAGAGCAGGATGTTGCAGGTCTGGCACGTCAGTACATCGCTGCAGTCGGCGGTTCTGACAACCTGACCGGTATCGATGCCTGCATCACCCGTTTGCGTCTGAACGTTAAAGACTCTTCTCTGGTGAACGAAGCGCTGGCGAAACGTCTGGGCGCGTCAGGCGTTATTCGCCTGAACAAAACGAGCGTACAGATCATTGTCGGCTTCGTGGCGGAAAAAATCGCTAACGCGATGAAAACGACGGGACCAGTAGCCGCAGCAGAAGGCAACGCTGCACCTGCCGCCGCCGCTCCGACTGCAAAACCGCAGGCCGTGGCTAACGCCAAAACCATCGCGGCGCTGGTATCGCCGATTACCGGTGATATCGTTGCGCTGGAGCAGGTGCCTGATGAAGCCTTCGCCAGCAAAGCGGTCGGCGATGGCGTGGCGGTGAAACCGACCGACAAAACCGTCGTAGCTCCGGCTGCCGGTACCGTCGTGAAGATCTTCAACACCAACCATGCGTTCTGCCTGGAAACGGAAAATGGCGCGGAAATCGTCGTCCATATGGGCATTGATACCGTGGCGCTGAACGGCCAGGGCTTCAAACGACTGGTTGAAGAAGGTGCGGAAGTGCAGGCTGGCCAGCCGATTCTGGAAATGGATCTGGACTACCTGAATGCCAATGCCCGTTCAATGATCAGCCCCGTCGTGTGCAGCAACAGCGACGATTACAGTGCGCTGGTGATTCTGGCAACCGGTAAGGTGGTGGCAGGTCAGACGCCGCTGTATGAGATTAAAGGCAAGTAAGGCTCCTGAGTAGCGTTTATGCCTGAGCGGCGGGGGGAAACCTCCGCCGCTTTTTTTTAGCCCATCGGACCCCATAATCTTCTTCAGATACGTATTTTCAGTAACTAATAGTTGTCTCTACGCCCCGCTTGTAAGATCATGTGCCGTTATACGTTGTTTACGCTTTGAGGAATCCACGATGAGTGAGGCAGAAGCCCGCCCGACTAACTTTATTCGTCAGATCATTGATGAAGATCTGGCTACTGGTAAGCACACCACCGTTCATACTCGTTTCCCGCCGGAACCGAACGGTTATCTGCACATTGGCCATGCGAAGTCTATTTGCCTGAACTTTGGTATTGCTCAGGATTATCAGGGCCAATGCAACCTGCGTTTCGATGACACCAACCCGGTGAAAGAAGATATCGAATACGTGGAGTCGATTAAAAACGACGTGCAGTGGTTAGGTTTCCACTGGTCCGGGGATGTTTGCTACTCGTCTGATTACTTTGACCAGCTGCACCAGTATGCCATTGAGCTGATCAACAAAGGCCTGGCCTATGTTGACGAACTGTCGGCGGATGAAATTCGCGAATACCGCGGTTCGCTGAAAGCGCCGGGTAAAAACAGCCCGTATCGCGATCGCAGCGTGGAAGAGAACCTGGCGCTGTTTGAAAAAATGCGTGCCGGTGGTTTTGAAGAGGGGAAAGCCTGCCTGCGTGCAAAAATCGATATGGCCTCGCCGTTTATCGTCATGCGCGATCCGGTGCTGTACCGCATTAAATTTGCCGATCATCATCAGACCGGCAGCAAGTGGTGCATCTATCCGATGTACGACTTCACGCACTGCATTAGCGATGCGCTGGAAGGCATTACGCACTCCCTGTGTACCCTCGAGTTCCAGGACAACCGTCGCCTGTATGATTGGGTGCTGGACAACATCAGCATCCCGGTTCACCCGCGTCAGTATGAATTCTCCCGTCTGAATCTCGAATATACCGTGATGTCCAAGCGTAAGCTGAACCAGCTGGTTACCGAGAAGCACGTAGAAGGCTGGGATGACCCGCGTATGCCGACCATTTCCGGTCTGCGTCGTCGCGGCTATACCGCCAGTTCTATTCGTGAATTCTGCAAGCGCATTGGCGTGACCAAGCAGGACAACACCATTGAGATGGCGTCACTGGAATCCTGCATCCGCGAAGATCTCAATGAAAACGCGCCGCGCGCCATGGCCGTTATCGACCCGGTTAAGCTGGTCATTGAAAACTACCCGCAGGGTGCAAGCGAAATGGTGACGATGCCGAATCATCCGAACAAACCGGAGATGGGCAGCCGTGAAGTACCGTTTAGCGCGGAGATCTGGATTGACCGCGCCGACTTCCGTGAAGAGGCGAATAAGCAGTACAAGCGCCTGGTGCTGGGTAAAGAAGTTCGCCTGCGTAATGCCTACGTGATCAAGGCCGAGCGTGTAGAGAAGGACGAAGAGGGTACGATCACCACGATCTTCTGTACCTATGACGCCGATACGCTGAGCAAAGATCCTGCCGATGGTCGTAAGGTGAAGGGCGTTATCCATTGGGTCAGCGCGGCACACGCGCTGCCGGTGGAGATTCGTCTGTACGATCGTCTGTTCAGCGTGCCGAATCCGGGCGCGGAAGAAGACTTCCTGACGGTGATGAACCCTGAATCGTTGGTGATCAAGCAGGGCTTCGCTGAACCGAGCCTGGCCACTGCGGAAGCCAGCAAAGCCTATCAGTTTGAGCGTGAAGGTTATTTCTGTCTCGATAGCCGCTATGCAACCGCAACGCATCTGGTGTTTAACCGCACCGTGGGTCTGCGTGATACCTGGGCTAAAGTCGGCGAGTAAATTTTTCGTCGCGGCCCGGCCGTCGTCTCTGTGTCAAAACGCCGCATTTAGCGGCGTTTTTTTTTATTTTGGAATCAGTGAATTAAGTTCGTTATTTTCGCGATGCGAATTAATCTTGTTTACTGTTTGTCATATCTGTCAGCTCTGCCACTCCTCCCACCGGTACACAAAACGGCTGTAAGCGCTTTCATTCTGTATTTTCTTTCTATTTAGTAATTACTTACGTATAAAAAAGGATGAGGCCTGATATTGTTACAAAAAGAAATAGAATATGTGCGCTTTGTCATAATCTTAAGCTTTGATCGGCGAAAGAGATTGATAATTCGCGTCACGAAAAATAGTCTATCAACAGTGGTTACGCGGCTTTTACCGCTCCACCTTTTTAGCAGTCTTATTTATTTTTTCGCGGCTTGCCTTTGGCTCCGCGTTTTTAAAACGTCAAAGAGGATATGCACATGCGTACGTTTAGTGGCAAACGTAGTACGCTGGCGCTGGCTATTGCCGCCGTCACCGCGATGTCGGGCTGGATCGTTGTTCCGCAGGCCAGCGCAGCAGGTTTTATTGATGATTCCACCTTAACCGGCGGCATCTACTACTGGCAGCGTGAGCGCGACCGGAAAGATGTGACCGACGGCGATAAATACAAAACCAACCTTTCCCATTCGACCTGGAACGCCAATCTGGATTTCCAGTCCGGCTATGCCGCTGATATGTTTGGTATTGACGTGGCTGCCTTCACCGCAATTGAAATGGCGGAAAGCAGCGAAAGCGGTCACCCGAACGAAATTGCCTTCTCCTCAAAGAATAAAGCCTACGACGAAGATTACTCTGGCGATAAGAGCGGAATCAGCCTGTATAAAGCTGCGGCGAAATTTAAATATGGCCCGGTGTGGGCTCGCGGCGGTTATATCCAGCCAACCGGGCAAACGCTGCTGGCTCCGCACTGGAGCTTTATGCCGGGTACTTACCAGGGGGCTGAAGCCGGCGCCAACTTTGATTACGGTGATGCCGGCGCGCTGAGTTTCTCCTATATGTGGACGAACGAATACAAAGCGCCATGGCACATCGAGATGGATAATTTCTACCAGAACGACAAGAAAACCAAAGTCGATTATCTGCACTCCCTGGGCGCCAAATACGATTTTAAAAATGACCTCGTGCTGGAAGCGGCGTTTGGCCAGGCTGAAGGCTATATCGACCAGTATTTTGCCAAGGCCAGCTACAAATTTGATATCGCGGGTACGCCGTTAAACACCAGCTACCAGTTCTATGGCACGCGCGACAAAGTCAGTAACGGCGGCACGAACGATATCTACGACGGTACTGCCTGGCTGCAGGCGCTGACCTTTGGCTACAAGGTTGCTGATGTCCTCGACCTGCGTCTGGAAGGCACCTGGGTGAAAGCTGAAGGCCAGCAGGGCTACTTCCTGCAGCGTATGACCCCGACCTATGCCTCTTCCAACGGTCGTCTTGATGTATGGTGGGATAACCGTTCTGACTTCAACGCCAACGGTGAAAAAGCGGTGTTCTTCGGCGCGATGTATGACATGAAAAACTGGAATATGCCGGGCTGGGCGTTTGGCGCCTCTTACGTCTACGCATGGGATGCCAAACCGGGCAGAATGTCCACGCCGGACGCCTATTACAATCCGGACAAACGGCTGGAAGAGTCCGCGTATAGCCTCGATGCCATGTACACCGTACAGGACGGCCGGGCAAAAGGAACGCTGTTTAAACTGCACTTTACCCAATACGACAACCACTCCGACATCCCGAGTTGGAGCGGTGGTTATGGCAACATCTTCCAGGATGAGCGTGACGTGAAGTTCATGGTTATTGCTCCGTTCACTATTTTCTGATGCCGCGGCGGCAGGCGTAAACCTGCCGCAAACCTGAGAGGTCAATTATGAAGAAGCTATTGCTCATCGCGGTTATGGCATCGGGCCTGGTAGCCTGTACGCAGTCCCCCGCGCCAAAAGAAGATACGAAACTAAAAGATGCTTACAGCGCCTGTATCAATACGGCGGAAGGGAATCCGGATAAGGTTCAGGCCTGCCAGAGCGTTCTCGACGTGCTGAAAGAAGATAAACAGCATCAGGCGTTTGCCAGCCAGGAAAGCGTGCGCGTTCTGGATTACCAACAGTGTATTCAGGCGACCCGTACCGGCAATGACCAGGCGGTGAAAGCGCGTTGCGATCGTATCTGGAAAGAGATTCGCAGCAACAACACCAGGCCCTGATCGCGGGCGCCAGATCCTGTCAGTAAAAACGCCTGATGTTAACCATCAGGCGTTTTTTATGGCGCGCCATCCTGTGGCGATGTTCAGGCACTGATTGCCGTGGCTGCCCGGGGCTACGCATTCCCCACCAATCTTGATACCGACCCACCATTAGGTGGAATGGTACCGAAAACCCAACAGGCTCTGGTACGAGAAGCGCTGGCAAACCGCTGGGATGAGGAACCGTTTACCCGTGCTCTCGACGAGCATACCGCGCGCAGAAAAGGGCACATAAAAAAAGCCAACCGTCAGGTTGGCTTTTTGTGGTCCACGCGGTGGGAAATTACTTTTCCAGCGCGTCGTGTGCATGTTCATCTTCGCGGCAGTCGCCTTCCGCACAGTGACCGTAAAGGTACAGACTGTGGTTGGTCAGACGGATGCCGTGGCGGTGGGCGATTTCACGCTGACGCGCTTCGATAGACTCATCGCTGAATTCGATCACTTTGCCACAATCGAGGCAAATAAGATGATCGTGATGGTGCTGCTGGGTCAGTTCGAAAACAGATTTACCGCCTTCGAAGTTGTGGCGAGTCACAATGCCAGCATCATCAAACTGGTTCAGCACGCGATAAACAGTAGCGAGACCAATCTCTTCACCCATGTCGATCAGGCGCTTGTATAAATCTTCCGCACTGACGTGATGGTTATCCGGTTCCTGCAGGACTTCCAGGATTTTTAATCGTGGAAGTGTGACTTTCAGGCCAGCCTTCTTTAATGCGGTATTGTTGTCAGTCATGCGGAATCTGTCCTGTTGCTAAACGATCTACTTCCATCAGCGGAAGTAATACAGAGAATCACCCGATGCAATGCGTCTCATTATAGAACTGCCATCGTTAAATGAAAACTGCAAGTATCGGGCCTTGTATGCTGTCAAAAACGAGGTCCCAGCTACAAACTACGTCACCTGACCTCGTTAAATCAGAGGACATTGTACAGATATGTGATTAAAAGTTAAAAACTTGTAGCTATTAGTTTGATTGCTTCTATCTATTAATGCGGCGAAACTTAACGGTAACGCCGCACAATCATCAGGCGTTTTTGATTTCTTCGAGATGCAGCTCTTCAGAGACCTGCTTAACCCACTGAGTCACGCGTTCGTTGGTCAGTTCCGGCTGGCGGTCTTCATCGATAGCCAGGCCGACGAAGTGATCGTCATCCGCCAGGCCTTTAGAGGCTTCAAAATGATAGCCCGCGGTCGGCCAGTGGCCAACGATGGTGGCGCCGCGCGGTTCAATGATGTCGCGGATGGTGCCCAGCGCGTCACAGAAGTATTCCGCGTAGTCTTCCTGATCGCCGCAGCCAAACAGCGCAACCAGTTTACCGTTAAAGTCGACCTCTTCCAGCGTCGGGAAAAAGTCATCCCAGTCGCACTGAGCTTCACCGTAGTACCAGGTCGGAATGCCGAGCAGCAGGATGTCGTAGGCTTCCAGATCTTCTTTGCTGCTCTTGGCAATGTCGTGAACATCAGCAACATCTTTACCAAGCTGCTTCTGAATCATTTTTGCAATATTCTCGGTGTTGCCCGTGTCGCTGCCAAAAAAGATGCCGATGATTGCCATGAGTAAAATAACCTCTTGAAACTTAATGATGTGGTAGTGGCGTAATGCCCGCAGATAACGGCAATCATAGCAGAACAGGGGAGGGCGCGGAAACAGCAATCACGCCCGACTGCACACTCTGCTACATGAAAGTGTTTTTTTGAGGATTTTCAGGCTTTATCCCGGCTGTGCAGGGTTGCCAGCTGGTTCATCAGCATCTCTTCGATCAAATCGCTGCGGTTCATATTGCGAGCTTCCGCCAGCTCGTTGAGCGCATCAACCGCTTCAGCGTTGAGTTTTAACTCCACACGCTTCAGGCCGCGAACTTTGTCGCGTTTGAGCTGATTGCGTTTATTTATGCGCAGTTGTTCATCGCGCGAAAGCGGATTGGTCTTTGGTCTACCCGGGCGACGCTCGGTTGCGAACAAATCTAATGTCGTACGGTCCGTTTGTTCTTTTGCCATGATTCAGAGTGACTTCGGGGAAACAAGTTGCCGGGCTATAGCCGACACAGATAGCGCGCCATAATACATCAGGCGAACCGCTGCGCCAACGACCGCGGGCATTCTGCAGCGCGGTCGGGCAGTTTTTAGCCAGTTAAGCCTGCAAAGCGGTCAGATAGCGACGAATGGCGCGCAGGACGGCTTCCGGTTTCTCCGCATGCACCCAGTGGCCGGCGCCGGCGATGACGTGCGCTCGCGCCTGTGGGAACTGGGCGAGCAGGGTATCGCGATACTCATCGGTGACGTACGGCGAGTTGCCTCCCGGGATGAACAGGGTCGGATGAGGCCAGGCAGGAACCGTTTGCCAGCCCACGATGTGCGGATATTGATCCCATAACACCGGTACGTTGAAGCGCCACTGGCCATCAACGAAGGATTTCAGCAGAAACTGAATCACGCCTTCTTCCTGCAGATGTTGGTGCATCACCGTGGCCGCCTGCTGACGGGACGCGGCGCCGGCGTCGGTGACGGCATTGATGGCGTTAAAAATTTCATCATGACGGCGCACGTGGTAGTCCACCGGGGCAATATCAATGGCGACCAGGCCAGCGATGCGCTCCGGCGCCAGTGCGGTAAGCGCCATGACCGCTTTTCCCCCCATCGAATGACCAATAAAGGTGGCTTTCTCTATCTGCCGATCGTCAAGAGTATCGATCAGATCCTGCGCCATCGCCGCGTAGGTCATCTCCGGCGAACGGGGGGAAAGACCGTGGTTGCGCATATCAACCTGCAAAATATCGTAGTCGTTCACCAGGTCGCGGGCGAGGATGCCCAGGTTGTCGAGACTACCAAACAGACCGTGAACCAGGACAACAGGGGAATTATTGTGCGGATTTTGTGCAGATTGCGTGCGGCTATTTAATTTCATGGCAAAGTTCTTTTTTTCGCTTCGTCGGGTTAGGGTATTATGTTGGACATTCTGCCATCCGGCTGCAAGACCCAGAGCTATCTGAGTTTTACCGCCATCCTGGTTTGACGCTATCCGCGGTCAGGATTTGTCCTTATAATCCTGACAACTTGTATTCAGAATAAGATATCGCACTGGATTAAGATGAAAACAATTGAAGTTGATGATGATCTCTATCGCTATATTGCCAGCCACACCCAGCATATTGGCGAGAGTGCATCCGACATTTTACGGCGCATGCTGAAATTTTCCGCCGTTTCCCAGACTGCCGCACCGGTCGTAAAAGCTGCGCCGGCGCCGGCTGCGACGCCTGCCGTCGAAGCGAAGCCCGTGAATCCGGCGAAAGATAAAGTCCGCGCGATGCGCGAGCTGCTGTTATCTGATGAATACGCCGAACAAAAACGCGCGGTAAACCGCTTCATGCTGGTCCTGACCACGCTGTACTCCTTAGATAACAAAGCGTTTGCTGAGGCCACCGAGTCTCTGCACGGGCGCACCCGCGTGTACTTTGCCGAAGATTCGCGGATCCTGCTAAAAAGCGGTAACCAGACTAAACCGAAACAGGTTCCTGGTACTCCGTGGTGGGTTATCACCAATACCAATACCGGTCGTAAGTGCAGCATGATCGAACACATCATGCAGTCGATGCAGTTCCCAGCGGAATTAATTGAGAAGGTCTGCGGCACGATCTAGTTTTATTCACCTTGCATCAGAAGGATCAGGCAATGGCAATCGATAAGCGTGCGGGTCAGCCTGCACAACAGAGTGATTTGATTAACGTCGCTCAGCTGACCGCGCAGTACTACGTACTGAAGCCGGAAGCGGGCAACGCGGAGCATGCGGTGAAGTTTGGCACCTCTGGCCATCGTGGCAGTGCAGGGCGCCATAACTTCAATGAGCAGCATATTCTGGCGATCGCTCAGGCGATTGCGGAAGACCGCGCGAAGAACGGGATTACCGGTCCCTGCTACGTGGGTAAAGATACCCACGCGCTCTCCGAACCGGCCTTTATTTCCGTACTGGAAGTGCTGGCGGCCAACGGCGTTGATGTTATCGTGCAGGAAAACAACGGTTTCACCCCGACGCCGGCCATTTCCAATGCCATCCTGGTGCACAACAAAAAAGGTGGTCCGCTGGCGGACGGCATCGTGATTACGCCGTCTCATAACCCGCCGGAAGATGGCGGTATTAAGTACAATCCGCCGAACGGCGGGCCGGCTGATACCAACGTCACCAAAGTGGTAGAGAATCGCGCTAACGAACTGCTGGCCTCGGGTCTGCAGGGCGTCAAGCGCATCTCCCTCGATGCGGCACTGGCATCCGGTCATGTTAAAGAGCAGGATCTGGTGCAACCGTTTATCGAAGGGCTGGCGGATATCGTCGACATGGCGGCGATTCAGAAAGCCGGTCTGAAGCTCGGGGTCGATCCGTTGGGTGGTTCCGGTATCGAATACTGGAAACGTATTGCCGAGTACTACAAACTCGACCTGACTATCGTCAACGATCACGTCGATCAAACCTTCCGCTTTATGCACCTCGATAAAGACGGCGCCATTCGCATGGACTGCTCTTCTGAGTGTGCGATGGCAGGGCTGCTGGCGCTGCGCGATAAGTTCGATCTGGCTTTTGCTAACGATCCGGATTATGACCGTCACGGCATCGTCACGCCGGCGGGTCTGATGAACCCGAACCACTATCTGGCGGTGGCGATTAACTACCTGTTCCAGCATCGTCCGCAGTGGGGCCAGGATGTCGCCGTTGGTAAGACGCTGGTCTCCTCCGCGATGATCGATCGCGTGGTTAACGACCTGGGCCGCAAGCTGGTGGAAGTGCCGGTGGGCTTTAAATGGTTTGTTGACGGTCTGTTCGATGGCAGCTTCGGTTTTGGCGGCGAAGAGAGCGCGGGCGCATCGTTCCTGCGTTTTGACGGTACCCCGTGGTCGACCGACAAAGACGGTATCATCATGTGCCTGCTGGCGGCGGAAATCACCGCCGTCACCGGTAAAAACCCGCAGGAGCACTACGACGAACTGGCTGCCCGCTTCGGCGCGCCGAGCTATAACCGTCTGCAGGCTTCGGCTACTTCCGCACAGAAAGCGGCGCTGTCTAAGCTGTCGCCGGAAATGGTCAGCGCCAGCCAGTTGGCCGGCGATCCGATCACCGCACGTCTGACCGCCGCGCCGGGCAACGGCGCATCGATTGGTGGCCTGAAAGTGATGACTGACAACGGCTGGTTCGCCGCGCGTCCGTCAGGTACGGAAGATGCTTACAAGATCTACTGCGAGAGCTTCCTGGGTGAAGAACATCGTAAGCAGATCGAGAAAGAAGCGGTGGAAATCGTCAGCGAAGTGCTGAAAAACGCCTGAGACAGGTGAAACGAACAGGCATTCTCAGAGGAGCGTCGTCCCGGTAAGGCGCGGTTGTTCCTGTTGAGTGGCACAGAAGGGTTCCATGGTCATCATGGGACCCTTTTTTATTGCCCCCACTCATCGGTTCGCTGTTTTTAATCGGTGGTGCCCGCATGATGACGACAGGCGTCGCGCTATGGCATAAACCGATAGCCGATCCCCGTTTCGGTCAGTAAATGCTGCGGGCGCGCCGGGTCAACTTCCAGCTTTTGCCGCAGATGCCCCATATAAATGCGTAAATAATGGCTGTGTTCCACCGCATTTGGCCCCCACACCTGATTGAGCAGCTGGCGCTGGGTGAGGACCTTGCCGGGATTATTTAACAGCACTGCCAGCAGACGGAATTCAATCGGCGTCAGGTGGAGCTCTTCGTCACCGCGGACGATGCGGCGGGCGGGAATATCGACTTCAATATCGGCGAAGCGCACCAGCGGCTCGTCGGCTTGCGCGCCGGCATGTCGGCGCATCGCAACTCTCAATCTCGCCTGCAGTTCGCCAATGCCAAAGGGCTTACTAAGATAGTCATCGGCGCCGGCGTCAAGCGCGGCAATTTTATCGTGCTCCTCGGTGCGAGCCGACAGCACGATAATTGGCATCTGACTCCACTGGCGCACGTCGCGAATAAATTCATTACCGTCGCCGTCGGGTAGCCCAAGATCGAGGATGACTAAATCAGGTTTGCGGGTTGCAGCTTCAATAAGACCCCGCTGCAGGGTATCGGCTTCAAATACGCGCATACCGTCGGCTTCCAGCGCGGTGCGCAGAAAGCGACGGATTGCATGTTCATCTTCAATAATCAGTACGTTTATCACCCGTTCTTCCCGTTCAGACAGATAGGACCCTCTCCTTCAGAAACGCCTCCCGGGCTACTCGCGCGCAAGACCGGTAGCCCGGGCAGGCGCACAGCAGCGCCGCGCGGGCATCTGGCCGGGGCAGCGTTACGCCGCTCCGCTCCATTCATCCAGCCCCGGGGCCGTTTCCCTGGGGAGTGTAACACGGAAGCAGGCACCGCCCTCTGGCCGCGTATAGGCGCCGATCGTACCGCCGTGCACTTCAACGATCGCCCGACAGATGGCCAGACCCAGCCCGACGCCAGGGATCGCCGACTCTTTATGTCCGCGGGCGAACTTATCAAAGATAGCCTGTTCCTGGCCCGTTGGGATCCCGGGGCCATTATCCCACACCTCTAAGCGCAGCTGCTGCTCATCGGCCTGCGCCGCAATGCCGATCTGCGCTTTCGAGCCGGCATATTTCAGCGCATTCTCCAGCAGATTAATCAGCACTCGTTCAAACAGCGGGCCGTCGACGTGAACCAGCAGCAGCGGATCGGGTAGCGCCAGCTGAATATGCTGCCCGCCGAGCCCCGGTTCCAGCATCCGCAGGGCGCTGCCGATCACCTCTTCGAGCGTCAGCCACTCTTTATGTAAGTTAAATCCGCCGGACTGAATGCGCGCCATATCCAGCAGATTATTGACCAGCCGGGTCGTATTCAGCACGTGTTGACGAATCTCATTTGCCTGCGGAGCATGTTTCGAGCCCTCGCTGGCGAGGTCGAGCGTCAGAATTTCCGCCTGTCCGAAGAGAACGGTCAACGGCGTACGCAAATCATGGGAGAGTGCCGCCAGCAGCGAGTTGCGCAGGCTTTCCCGCTCACTGTTAAATCGGGCCTGCTCTTCGCTGGCGGTGAGGGTCAGCCGTTCCAGCGCGCTGGCGACCAGTAGCGTAAAGGTTTCCAGCAGGCGCTGCTGTTCAGGAATCATCAGCTGACGCAGGTTTTCGGGTTCCACCACCAGCAGTCCCCAGGTCCGGGCGGCGCTTTTCAGCGGTAAGATTTGATAGGGAACGCCGGGCAGCGTATCGGTGCCGGCGCCGGCGGGCTGGCCCTTATCGAAGCTCCAGCGGGCGATGGCATCGTCCCATGAGGTCAGCCCCGGCTGGTGGGTGAGCGGGTGCAGTTTGCCGCTACTGTCGGGGAGCAGCAGCTGCCCGCGGGCCTGGAAGGTGGAGGCGATAAAGCGCTCGCTGGTCGCGGCAATGTCATCCTCGCTGCGTCCGACCGCCAGCGCTTTTGACATCTCATACAGATGGCGGGTGCGCTGCTCACGATAACGCGCCACGCGGGCCTGATAGCGGACGCCGGCAGTAAGATTCCCGATCAGCAGACCGACGGTCAGCATGACGCCAAAGGTCAGCAGGTATTGTACGTCGGAAACCGCCAGCGTACCGCGCGGCGACACAAAGAACAGGTCGAAGCTGACCACGTTGATAACCGTCGCCAGCACCGACGGCCAGCGGCCGTATAGCAGCGCAATAATCACCACGCCAAGCAGATAGAGCATGACCAGGTTGGCCGCTTCAAAGGCCACCAGCCACTGCATCGCCACCAGCGTAATGATCGCGCAGAGCGCCAGCGCCACGAAGCAGCCCTGGATTTGCACGCGCCACTTCTCCATAGCGGTACGGCTATCGCTGGCCCGCGTGGGCAGAGGGGCGCTTTTCTCATCAAGGGCGATGACCACCAGATCGAGGTCGGGCGCGTCGCGCGCCAGGCGATCGGCGAATCCGCTGCGGTTCCACCAGCGGCGTTTTCCCTGACGGCCAATCACGATTTTGCCCAGATTATGCTCGCGGGCGTAGTGCAGTACGGCTTTCTCTTCGGACGGGTTGGAGAGCGTGGCGGTTTCCGCCCCTAACTCCTGCGCGAGCCGCAGGGCGGCGAGAATGGCCCGCCGCCTGGCTTCCGGCAGACGGTGCAGGGAAGGGGTTTCGACATAAACCGCATGCCAGATACTGCCAAATCGTGCGGCCAGTCGCGCGGCGGCGCGTACCAGTTTTTCACTGCCGGTATTATGGCCGATGCACAGCAGAAGGGTGTCGCGGGTATGCCAGACTTTTTCCTGCCCCTGACGGTCGCGCCAGGCGCGCATCTGTTCATCGACCCGATCGGCGGTCCGGCGCAAAGCCAGTTCACGCAGGGCAATCAGATTTCCCTTGCGGAAAAAGTTTTCGATAGCCCGCTCCGCCTGGCCGCCGATATAGACCTTGCCTTCATTCAGGCGCTGACGGAGATCGTCAGGAGGCAGGTCGACCAGCACAACATCGTCGGCGGCGTCAAAAAAGGGGTCAGGGACGGTTTCGCGCACCTGAACGCCGGTAATGCCGCTGACGACATCGTTCAGGCTTTCGAGGTGCTGGACGTTCACGGTGGTAAACACGTCGATACCGGCATCGAGAAGCTCTTCGACATCCTGCCAGCGTTTGGGGTGGCGCGAGCCTGGCGCATTGCTGTGCGCCAGTTCATCAACCAGGATCAGCGCCGGCCGGCGCGCCAGCGCGGCATCGAGATCGAATTCGTGGACGTAGCGTCCACGATGAGAGAGGCGGCGCTGGGGGAGGGTGCTGAGCCCTTCCAGCATCGCCGCGGTCTCTTTCCGACCGTGGGTTTCCGCCACGCCGATCAGAATATCCAGTCCCTGGGCGCGCAGCCGCTGCGCTTCCGCCAACATTGCCCAGGTTTTACCGACGCCCGCACAGGCGCCAAAGAACACTTTTAGCTTGCCGCGATGCGGCTCGCTGGTATGTTGCAGCAGGCGGTCCGGGTCCGGGCGCAGCGGCTCGTCACTCATTTTACTTATCCTTCAGGGCATCCAGCGCCATATTCAGTTGCACTATATTTACCACAGGCTGTCCGAGAAAACTGGCCAGCGGCGTTTGCGTCGCCTCATTCACCAGGCGGGTGACTTGCTCAATACTCAGATTGCGGGCCTTCGCGACGCGAGGGACCTGCCAGAGCGCGGCCGTCGGCGTGAGGTTATTATCCAGCCCGCTTGCCGATGTCGTCACCAGCTCTACCGGAACGCGCGGGTCAGCGTCCGGGTTGGCGAGACGTAGCGCCTGCACGCGTTCGCTGACGGCCTTATCCAGCGCCGGGTTGCTGGCGGCCAGATTACTGCCGCCGGAGGCGAGGGGATTGTACGGCGTTTCAGCGGTCGCCGAAGGGCGTCCCTGGAAATAACCCGCCGCGGTAAAATTCTGGCCAATCAGGCTGGAGCCGCGGACTTCGCCGGCGATGCGGATCAGTGAGCCGTTTGCCTGCTGCGGGAACCACCACTGCCCAAGCGCCGTCGTCAGCAGCGGATAGACGCCACCGGTGAGGAGCGTTAACAGAATAAATAGCACAAGTGCCGGTCGAATGAATGACATGGTATTTTCCTCACAGCAGCCCGGTCAGGGTCAGTAACAGATCGATAGCTTTAATACCGATAAACGGCACCAGCAGCCCACCCAGGCCATAGACCCACAGATTACGGCGCAGCATGGCCGAAGCCGACAGCGGGCGATAGCTCACGCCCTTCAGCGCCAGCGGGATCAGGAAGACGATAATCAGCGCGTTAAAGATAACCGCACTCAGAATCGCCGAGGCAGGCGAATGCAGGTGCATGACGTTGAGCATGGCCAGCTGCGGGTAAACGGCGGCAAAGGCGGCCGGAATAATGGCAAAGTACTTCGCCACGTCGTTGGCAATACTGAAGGTGGTCAACGACCCGCGGGTCATCAGCATCTGCTTACCGATGTGCACCACTTCGATCAGTTTGGTCGGGTTGGAGTCGAGGTCCACCATGTTGCCCGCCTCTTTTGCCGCCTGGGTACCGGAGTTCATCGCCACCGCGACATCGGCCTGAGCCAGCGCCGGGGCATCATTAGTACCGTCGCCGGTCATCGCCACCAGACGACCTTCGGACTGGTACTGACGGATCAGCGCCAGTTTGGCTTCCGGCGTCGCTTCGGCAAGGAAATCATCGACCCCCGCTTCAGCGGCAATCGCCGCTGCGGTGAGGCGGTTATCGCCGGTAATCATGACCGTTTTAATGCCCATCTTGCGCAGTTGAGCAAAGCGCTCCTTAATTCCGCCTTTAACGATATCTTTCAGCGAAATAACGCCCAGCACGTGTTTGCCTTCCGCGACCACCAGCGGTGTCGCCCCCTGGCGGGCAACATCTTCCACCTGTTTGTCGACGTCCGCCGGGAAGTGGCCGCCGTTGGCCTCGACATGGCGACGAATGGCGTCGACGGAGCCTTTGCGGATCATCCGCCGATCGATATTAATCCCGCTCATGCGCGTCTGGGCGGTGAAGGGGACGAAGGTCGCTTGCAGCGACTGCAGATCCCGCTCGCGCAGGTTAAAGCGCTGTTTTGCCAGTATCACGATGCTGCGACCTTCCGGCGTTTCATCGGCCAGAGATGAGAGCTGGGCGGCGTCGGCAAGGGTTTTTTCTTCTACGCCTTCCGCAGGTAAAAACGCGGAGGCCTGGCGGTTACCGAGGGTAATCGTCCCGGTTTTATCCAGCAGTAAGACGTCAACATCGCCGGCGGCTTCTACCGCGCGTCCGCTGGTGGCGATGACGTTGGCGCCCAGCATACGGCTCATTCCGGCGACGCCGATCGCCGAGAGCAGTCCGCCGATCGTGGTCGGAATCAGGCACACCAGCAGCGCCACCAGCACCGTCACGCTGACCGCATTGCCGCTCCAGGCGGAGAACGGCCAGATGGTGGCGGTGGCCAGCAGGAACACCAGCGTGAGGGCGATCAGCAGGATCGTCAGCGCAATTTCATTCGGCGTTTTGCGGCGCTGAGCGCCTTCGACCATGGCGATCATCCGATCAAGGAACGTTTCACCGGGGTTCACGCTACAGCGGATCACCAGCCAGTCAGAAAGAATGCGCGTCCCGCCGGTAACCGATGCAAAGTCGCCGCCGGATTCGCGGATCACCGGAGCGGATTCACCGGTGATGGCGCTTTCGTCCACCGAGGCGCCGCCTTCAATGACCTCCCCGTCGCAGGGAATAATATCGCCTGCTTCCACCAGCACCACATCGCCTTTGCGTAAGTCATCGGCCGGAATATGGTCGACAGGCGCGTCATGCTGCGGCGCGCGCAGCTTGCGAGCAAAAGCGGTTTTTTTCACCCCTTTCAGACTGTTGGCCTGCGCTTTGCTGCGGCCTTCAGCCATCGCTTCGGCGAAGTTGGCGAACAGTACGGTAAACCACAGCCAGATACTCACGGCGGCTGTAAAAGCGGCGCTGCCGGCGAGATGCCCGCTGGCCATCGCCACGGCCAGCAGCGTGGTTATCAGGCTACCCGTCCAGACGATGAACATCACCGGGTTGCGCCACTGCACCGTCGGGCTCAGTTTTTTCACTGCATCCAGCAGCGCCTGGCGCACCAGCGTCGGCTCGAGCAGGGCTAATTGTTTGCGACTCATAACAGGGTGCTCCGCATCACTTAAAGTAAGGAGAAGTGTTCCGCCAACGGGCCGAGCGCCAGGGCAGGAATAAAGGTCAGGGCGCCAACCAGCAGCACGGTACCGATCAGCAGACCGATAAACAGCACATCGTGGGTGGCAAGGGTGCCGGAACTGGTCGGCTGGATCTTTTTACTCACCAGAGAACCGGCGATAGCCATCACCGGCACGATGACCGCGAAACGACCGAACAGCATGCAAAACGCCAGCAGCAGGTTCCAGAATGGCGTTGCTGCGCCGAGGCCGGCGAAGGCGCTGCCGTTGTTATTGGCGGCGGAGGTGACGGCATACAGCACTTCGCTAAAGCCGTGCGGTCCCGGGTTAAACATCCCCGCGCGTCCGGCCTCGGTCATCATCGCCAGCGCGGTACCCAGCAGGACCAGAGTGGGCGTCACGAGGATGGCCAGGGCGATCATTTTCATTTCGCGCACATCGATCTTCTTGCCGAGATACTCCGGCGTCCGGCCGATCATCAGCCCGGCGATAAAGACCGCCAGCATGACGAACAGCAGCATGCCGTACAGCCCCGAGCCCACGCCGCCGAAGACCACTTCGCCGATCTGCATCAGCCACATCGGTACCATGCCGCCCAGCGCAGTGAAGGAGTCGTGCATGGCGTTGACCGCGCCGCAGGAGGCGGCGGTGGTGACAACCGCGAACAGGCTGCTGGCGAGAATGCCAAAGCGACTCTCTTTGCCTTCCATATTCAGGCTGCTGTCCGTCCCCAGCTGCAGCAGGTGAGGGTTACCGTGGGTTTCTGCCCACATCACCACCGCGACGCAGACGAAAAAGATCAGCGCCATGGCCCACAAAATCGCGTGTCCCTGGCGGCGATCGCCGACGACGTCGCCAAAAGCAAAGCACAGCGCGGCCGGGATCAAAAAGATCGCCAGCATTTGCACTATGTTGCTCAGCGCCGTCGGGTTTTCAAACGGGTGCGATGAGTTGGCGTTAAAGAACCCGCCGCCGTTAGTACCCAGCATTTTGATCGCTTCCTGCGAAGCGACCGGCCCCATTGGCAGCGACTGGTGCACGCCTTCCAGCGTGGTGAAGGCCTGATACGGCAGAAAGTTTTGCGGCACGCCCTGCTGAATAAAGAACACGGCGATCAGCAGTGAAATCGGCAGCAGCAGCCATAGGGTAATGCGGGTGAGATCGACCCAGGCGTTGCCAAGGGTGCTGACCTGCTGACGCGACCAGGCGCGGGTGAAGGCAAAAATCACCGCGATGCCGGTTGCCGCCGACAGGAAGTTTTGCACCGTCAGACCGGCCATCTGGCTGAGGTAGCTCAGGGTACTTTCTCCGGCATAGGCCTGCCAGTTGGTGTTGCTGACGAAACTCACCGCCGTATTCAGCGCCAGATCCCATGAGAGGCCGGGAAGATGCTGAGGGTTGAGCGGCAGTGCGCCCTGAGACATCAGCAGGGCGAACAGCCCCACCAGCCCTACGCCATTAAACAGCAGAATGGCGAGCAGATACTGGCACCAGTTCATCTCCTGGGGACGAATCCCCGAGAGCCGCCAAATGCCGCGCTCAATGCCGGCAAGCACCGGCAGCGGGGTATCGTTGATCATTCTGGCCAGCAACGTCCCGGTCGGGCGAGCCAGCACCATCAGCAGCAGAAGAAAACTGGCGATAAGTAAAAATCCTTGTGCGGCCATCAGAATGCCTCCGCATTTATCAGGGCATAGACCAAATAGGCCAGCAACAGGAATACCAGCGCCACGCCAGCAATTACGCCTGCACTCACAATCCACCTCCGGGTGTTTTTACGATTTACCCGGAGGATAGAAATTCTGGTGCAAAGATTTTGCAAAAATCAGAACCGGCGGTGTAAAAAAAATATAAAAATCAGCAAAACCACAAATTAACCAATGATTAGTATTAATTTAACTTTTTTGTAACTCAATTACCGGATGAATGTAAATAAAGACGAAACGAGCTGTTTTTAGTGGTCGGATGAGTAGTAAAATTACATACAAAGCGGTATTATTTTAGCCAGAGATACATTGACACTTTACCGGCGTCGCTTGCCGGCCTGACTAAGGGAGAGAAATTATGGCGTTGTATAAAACTTATCCTGCTCACGTTGTCTTTTTACGTCGTGCTTTCGCCGTCGTGGCTGGCGTAGCAGCACTTCCGGTGATGCTGTTCTGGAAAGACCGGGCCCGCTATTACAGCTGGCTGCACCTCCCCCCTTGCTCCTTTATATACGGGGGCAGGGGGCACCCCAAAAAAGACACACAAGTTGATCATTGATCTCTTAGCCGTGTGCGGTGCCCCCTTCCACCATAGTCCTCCATAATATTGTAGTGGTGCTTAGGCGAAGCCCTGCGTCGGTGGAACATCATCATCGTCACCACGCCGTCGTGCTGACGGAACTCCCCCTCGGCGCCTCT
>ERZ1106922.245-NODE-245-length-23068-cov-9.715813_pt1 | contig 23068 bp, 21 predicted proteins | sample MGYA00403656_ERZ1106922 | MGnify/ENA primary metagenome ERZ1106922 (study PRJEB35170, sample SAMEA104062453) | human gut metagenome | biome: human gut; feature: human-associated habitat; material: faeces | place: Denmark | collected 2012-10-12 ... | reverse complement strand
ACTTTTTGAGCTTATCGTAAATCTCTTCGTCTAACTTCGTCGCCTGTTGTTCGAGCTTATTGTACTCCGCAATCAGCGGCTCAAACTTTTCTATCTCCGCAACTATGCGGACTTGCTCGGCAAGAGGAGGAAGTGGGAAATAGCACTGCAAAATGTCTTGCCTACTTATCCCTGGTATCATGCTTTTGGCCGCTTTCTTTAATGATGTAATATATGTTTCAAGTAAAATTCGAATATACGATACAAAATGATATAAACTTCGTATAGCCATTACCTGTCGTGCAATATGTATAACTCCAACATTATTATAAGCCATCTCGCCTATAGTGCCTTTACAGGTAATGAGTAAATCACCTTTATCTGAAATAGTTGTCGGATGCTCCGTCCAACGATTTATATTCAAAATAGAATTTATAAAATTACTTGCTCCTGTGATATAGGGTATCCCTTTGTTATTGCTGTTGTATTTATCGGGAGACAAATCGGTACCTGATATTAGAATTATAATATCATTAAGTCTACACCACACCCAATTATCTGGTATCTCAAAGGGTAAATCGTCGGTGATATCTTTGACTTCCGAGCCCACCTTCTCATAATGGCGATTATCGGTAGTAATACGTAGCCCAAAAGTGTCAACATCGTTGACACTTTTGAACTAAGTTGTCGCTTTGTATAAAATTGAATTACTACGTAAGATCCCGCGGGGTGTGTAGAGATGTGCGCCTCGCGGGGTTTTCTATGCCATAAAAAATTTTTGGCTTATTTTTTCCGGAGTGTAAACTTTTCGGGCTCTTACTTGCCTCCCTATTGAGGGGGCGGCTTGGATAAATGAAAAATTTGTGAAATTTACGATTTAGACACCAAACTTTTGCCGTTTTCGTGGCTACTAAGTGAGGGGCTTTGTGTGGATTCATATAAAAATCAGATAAAATTTTCGGAGACCACTTATATTTTCGCCTTCTTGCTTGGCTACCTATTGAAAGGATCATATAAAACTTTTGAGGATAGGTTGTATTTTGGTCTTCTTTTTTGGCTACCTATTGAGGGAATATTTACATTTCCCCCATGTATGTCGGGGGCTAATGGTAAAATTTTAAGTAATTTTTGAAAAAGTTTTCAAAAATACCCCGCCATTCGGCTTAAAAAGTTCCTTATTATAGTGAGGAGAATTTTTATCGGTTATTCTGCGTCAAAGGAAACAAACACCTTTTTGCATGGGGCTGCTTGCGTTGTGTTCATTTTTTCTCTAATAAGTGAAGGGCAAAAATTGTACTATACGTTTTCGTGGACGTTGAATAAGGAGAGGCCAGCAATGCAACGACATAACACTTCAAAGCAATCTGCCGCCGTTGTGCGGAACAGATAAAATAAAAATCGGGAGAAAGATATGAGCAATCGATGCATTATCAGACCGCCATGATACGGCGAAAAACGGAAAGCAAAACACCTTATTTTAGAGCTCCCGCAAAAGATTGTATATCAAGATTTTGCGGGAAGAGGAACAGCAGCGTTGCGAAATTGGCGTTTGCATTTTTGCAGACGCCATAAGGCAAACGTTTGCTGTGACGTAATGGCGAGGTACGCAAGTGGCAAGCCACTTGCCGAGCGTTCCGCTCGCCTCGTTAGGGGAAATGCTTTCCCCTAAGACCCCATTACAAACAAAGAAACAACTTTTTGGAGGTACGACTATCGAGAAGAAAACAGTACAACGAAACAGACCCATCACCTATTCTTTCCGCGTATCGGAACGGGAACGGCGCATCATCGATGAGAAGGTAAAGACGAGCGGCTTGAGCCGCACAGACTTTCTGATCCGCGCCCTGACGGACAAGCCCGTTTCCGTGATCGCGAACGGCGGGGAGATCTTGCAGGAGCTCAAACGGCAAGGAAACAACCTAAATCAGGCGGTGCGAAATTGCTACTTCTATCCCGACGAAAAGGACAAAGTTTTGTCCGCCGCAGCAGAGTGCAAAAGAGCATACCGCACGTTGCTGTCCGTTATCGGGGGAAACTAAGATGCCGCTTTTGAAAGGTGCGGCGGGCAAGGCAACGCCGCGGAAGGCGCTCGCCTACATAACACGCGCGGATAAGGCAAGGTTCGTGGATGTGCAAAATCTGTTTGAGGACGAGGACTACGCCGAGCAATTCAGGCAAACGGCGGCGCGGTTCGGGAAATATACGGACTACGGCGAGAGAAAGTATTATCATTTCAAACTCTCTCCCGATCGAGCCGATCATGCCGACCCGCTCATGGTGCAAGAGTACGCGAAGGCGTGCGCGGAAAAGATGTTTGGGGACTGCGAGTGCGTTATCGCCACGCACACGGATACGCAGACCGTTCATGCGCACATGATCATGAACGCCGTCCACCCTATTACGGGAAGAAAATTGCATTTTAACGACGCGGATTATACGCGGCTGAAAGATATGGCGAACGAGGTCGGCGAGCAGTTCGGCTTTTCTTCGTTGGACTTTCGGAAGAAGGCAGAGAACAACCGAACACAGGACGAGCGGCACATCCTTCTCAAAGGCGGTACTTCATGGAAAGAAGAACTCAGAGAGGTCATTGAGGAGGGAAAAATGTTGGCGACAAGTGAGGAAGAATTTATTTCGCACCTCGCGGACTATGGGGTGAAGATCGCTCGGAGCGGCAAAGACTATTCCTATCTTCACCCGCAGAAGAGCAAAGCCATCCGAGGGCAGAAACTCGGAGATAACTATACAAAGACGGAGATATTGAATGGCATTGCCAAACATAAAAACGGGGCAGACGGCTACCCCGCTGCAACAATTACAGGAAATCAACGAGGAACGGCGGCTGCAGACGGAGAACGGGCTCTTAAAAGAGGCATTGGCGATATCCAACGAGAGATGCAATACCTTGGTGAGCTTGCAGAATACGCTCATCTTGGACTTGACGGCGAGCGTGAACGAGATAAAGGGCGACAGCGGCAATTACGCGAAGAGGTTGAGCGAGAACGTGCAGAGCGCAGTCAGGGAGATACGCGAGATAACGCAGGACGAGCGGAAGTTCAAAGCGGAACTAAGTCAAACCATAAAGAGCGAGATCACGCAAACAGTCGCTGAGGCGAAAAACTACGCGCTCGAACAGGTGGACGAAACGCTGGACGAAGTGAGGCAGCAACTCAAAGCCACGGCGCAGGAAATCGAACGCGAGCGTAGCGATATGAAGTTGGAACACGGCTTTCGCAAGTTTTTATTCTGGGCGACGCCCGTTCTTCTGCTTGCGCAGACGTTTGCGATACTGTTCCTGATTTTCGGTTAAATCAAATGACGTCCGACCGCAAGTCCGGTTGCGCGAGCGGTCGGTCCCCTGTCGAACACATTGCAGGCATACGGGCGCAAATGGCGTGGAAACCGAAGTGATATGCCGATGACAATGTTAAAGGCAGACGGCAAAAAGGGACTCCTATCCGCATCGTTTGGGAAGCGGTGCGCGTTCAGACAACAAAGATCATATCATGATAAAGGAGATAAAATGTCAACCTACATTCTTAATTGGGGGATCAAACCATTAAACAATCATTGCAACAATTACAGGAAAAATATGCGGACTGCCCGCGCGTCACCGCAGCTTGTGAGATCGAGGGCAGACGATACCATATCATACGGCACTTTACGGGGCAGGCGGAGCTCGGGAAAATAGTGGCGGAGCTCGCCCTGCGCCGCGCCGACCGGGAGGCGGGGCTATGAACGTCAGGAAAAAGTTGCCGCGGGCCGTTGAAAAATTCGGCAAGTTGTGCTATAATAGAGCCAACTTTGACCGAATGGCTTTGACAGAAAAGGAGGTTTCATGTCAAAGCAAAAACAACTGAATCGAACGGCGCTTTACATGCGCCTTTCGCGCGATGACGAGAAGGCGGGCGAGAGTATGTCCATCGAAAATCAGCGGGTCATCCTCAAAAAGTATGCCGAGGAAAACGGCGGCACCGTCGTGGACGAGTATATCGACGATGGCTGGTCGGGTACCGACTTCGACCGCCCCGCCGTCAAACGGCTTTTGGACGATGCGAAAGAGGGCAAGATCGACACCATCGTCGTAAAAGATTTGTCCCGTTTCGGCAGAAATTACATTCAGGTGGGGCAGTATATCGACTATATCTTCCCCGCCTACGGCATTCGCTTTATCGCCCTTTCGGACAACGTGGACACGGCGGACAGAACGAGCGCGGGCATGGATATGATGCCTATCATGAATGTGTTCAACGAATGGCACGCAGCGAATACTTCCAAGAAGATCCGCGCCGTATTGGAAGCCAACTGGAAGCAGGGCAAGTACACAAACTGGGCATACCCATACGGCTACAAGGCGGGAACGGATGAAAAGCGCACGGCAGTCATCGACGAGGAGGCGGCAAATATCGTGCGGCGTATCTACGATATGCGCCTTGCGGGCAGCTCTTATCGGGCGATCGCCCGCGCGCTCACCGACGAGGGCATCCCCAACCCCACGGCGTACTACACGCGGCTGGACGGCAAGAAGTCTGTGCGGCGCAACCTTGGCTATTGGACGACGCGCACCGTCTCCGAAATTTTGAGCAACCCCACCTATACGGGCAGGATGACGCAGCATTTGACGACGCGCTTTTCCTACAAGAACCATAAGGTGCTCCATGTTCCCGAGAGCGAACACGTCGTCAAGGAGAACGCGCACGAGGCGATCGTCGACCGCGATACATGGGAAAAGGTGCAGGCGATGCGCACGTCCGTTTCGCGCGGGAGGGCGGACAAGGAGAACCGCGTACATCCGCTTTCGGGCTTGCTTTTTTGCGCCGACTGCGGCTGTAAGCTCAAATTCAAGTCGGGCGGGCAGCGCAGGGGCGTCTGCAACTACTATCTGTGCCGCCGCTACATCGACGTCGGCAAAAAGTACTGCACCTCCCACGCCATCAGCGACAGGCAGATAGAAGGCATCGTTTTGAGCGACATCCGCGCCATGCTGGGCGAGGTGGAGACGGACGAGGCGACGGCGAAAGAGCGCTTTTTGCGGGAACGCGCCATGCGCGGCGAGCGCAACAGATTGTCGGACGAGAAAGCGTTGCGGTCGCTTCAAGACAGGCTTGCGGAGCTTGATCAACTTATCCAATCTGCTTTTGAAGAAAAGGTGCTGGGGGCTTTGCCCGAGAGCGTGTTGAAAAGCCTTTGCGAGAAGTATCAGGCGGAGAAGGAAGCCGCCGAACGTAAGATCGCGGAGATCGAAGCGCGGCTTGCCGAAGCGGACGGCATCGACGAGGAAGTCGAGGAGTACATAGCCCGCCTGAAACGGTACGCAAGGTGCGAGGAGCTGACGCGCGAAATGTGTCTACAGCTCATCGAATTTATCACCGTGGGCGAAAAGCCGGAGGGCGACAAGCCGCGCGAGATCCATATCTACTACAAATTTATCTCGAATGCGCCCGCGGACTTCCGTGGGCAAACGAATAAACAAATCCCATAAGTCACCGCACCCACCGGTCCCGTCGGTCCCATGGGTGCGACGGGTGCGAGCGGCGCGGCGGGAACGGACGGCGCTACCGGACCGACAGGCCCCGCAGGGGCGACCGGTCCCACGGGTCCTGTCGGAGCAACGGGTCCTACGGGTCCCGCAGGCGTACAGGGTAACGAAGGACCTACCGGTCCCACGGGTCCCGCCGGCACGGCAGGTCCCACGGGTCCGACAGGCCCTGCAGGAGTGCAGGGAAACGTAGGTCCCACGGGCGCCGTCGGCGCTACGGGCCCCACGGGTCCCACGGGCCCCGCAGGTTCGGGTGCGGGAGCGACTGGTCCTACCGGTCCCACCGGTCCTGCGGGAGCAACCGGCGCAGCAGGCGCGGCAGGAGCAACGGGTCCTACGGGGCCTGCGGGAGCGACGGGCGCCGCGGGTGCAGCGGGAGCAACGGGACCCACAGGTCCCACAGGCCCTGTCGGAGCGACGGGCGCCGCCGGAGCAGCCGGAGCAACGGGACCTACCGGTCCTGCCGGAGCGACGGGAGCCGCCGGAGCGGCAGGCGCTACGGGTCCCACCGGACCGACGGGTCCTGCGGGCGCGGCGGGACAGGTGACTCCTGCGGGCGCGGTGAACGACGCTACGAGCACTACGGACATCGTGCAGCAGTTCAACCAGCTGCTCGCGAATCTGCGCACCGCGGGTCTGCTCTCGACCTGACGGCAACGCACGGGCGCGAAGGGAGGGCGTAAGCTCTCCCTTTTTGCGCGCCGCAAACGGAGGTGTGATGAAGGTCTGCGTATATGCGATAAGCAAGAACGAGAGTGCGTTCGTGCGCCGCTGGATGGCGTCCATGAGCGAGGCGGACGGCGTTTACGTATTGGATACGGGCTCGGAGGACGATACCGTGAGGCTGCTCGAAGAATGCGGCGCGGTCGTCCGCAGCGAGCGCGTAATGCCGTGGCGGTTCGACGTCGCGCGTAACGAGTCGCTCAAGCTCGTTCCCGCGGACGCGGATATATGCGTATGTACGGATATAGACGAGGTGTTCCGTCCCGGCTGGCGGGCGGCGCTCGAACGCGCATGGAAGCCGGGTACGGACAGGGCGACATACGAATATGCGTGGAGCATGACGGAAGACGGCAAGCCCGGCACGGTGTTCGTTTACGACAAAGTGCATGCGCGTTTCGGCTACCGTTGGACTCATCCCGTGCACGAGGTGCTCGAACGCACGGACGGCAAAGCGGAGAGAAGGGTGAGGGCGCGCGGCGTGTTCCTCGAACATCACCCGGATAAGACCAAAAGCAGGGAGCAGTATCTCGGGTTGCTCGAAATGTCCGTCGCCGAGTGTCCCGAAGACGACCGCAACATGCACTATCTCGGTCGGGAGTATATGTTCCGCGGGCGTTGGGACGATTGCATACGCACGCTCGAACGCCATCTCGCGATGCCTTCGGCGACGTGGAAGGACGAACGGTGCGCGTCCATGCGTTTCATTGCCCGTTCGCTGTACATGAAAGGTGAAGCCGCGAAAGCGCGCGACATGTACTTCCGCGCGATAGCCGAAGCGTCCCATCTTCGCGAACCGTATGTCGATCTCGCGTCCATGCTGCTGGAAACGGGGGAGATGTACGGCGCGGCGTATTTCGCGTCGCTCGCTCTGGCGATAACGGAGCGTCCCGAAACTTACATTTGCGAAGAAAAAGCGTGGGGCAGTCTGCCTCACGATCTCCTTGCCGTGGCATTGTACTATACGGGCGATCGTACACGCGCTCTTGCCGAAGCAGAAGCGGCGCTCTCTTTCGAGCCGAGCAACGAGCGGCTGCGAAACAACGTAAGGCTTATTTCGGCGTCACTATGCGAAAAATGAAAGCTCGACGAATAATAAACATCCGCCCGCACGAGATCTCGTGCGGGCGGGTGTCTGTACATCGTCAGCCGCGTATGTCCGGGCTGCAGAGGTCGGCGAAGCTCACTTCCACGCTTGCGCGGTAGATGACTTTGCCGGGAGCCGAACAGCCGTCGGCATAGCAGTACAGTTCTTTTACTTTCACGGGTCTGCCGCCGCCCAGCGAACGGGCGGTGTCGCATGCGTCGGCGAGCGCGAGCGAGAGAGCTTCTGTCTTTGCTTCCGTATCCGTAGTCGAGTACTCGCAGCCGCCGATCTCCGCGCCCGAAGCGATGAGCGCGCTGCGCGCTTCCTCCGCCGTTGAAATGTCGGTGAGCGTGAACGTCATATATACATAAGCGCGCCTGGCGTCCGCTTCTCCGCAGGTGTAACCGCCCGTTTGCACGGCTTCACCGTAAGGCGCGAAAGCCTCTGCCGCGCGTTCGGCATGCTCGCGGCATATCTCGTCCGCTTCCGCCGTGCTGCCCGCTATTGCGGAAACACTGCCGCGGTATATGAGCCTGTCCGCTTCCGCGGCATATTCCGCATTGCCCGTAACGGTCACGAGCGGCAGGCGGGCGCGCTTGTCCTCATGCCTCATCGCCGCGGCTTCCGCTTTTACCTCGCGGGCGCTGCCCGCGGTAAAGATCCCTGCCGTCGCCGCCGCGATACACAGTATCGCCACAGCGATAAGCACAACTGTCATCCTTTTGGAAATACGCGTTTTCATATCCGCAGTATGCCCCTCCCTCAGGAAAAATATGTAAATTATTTGTAGCCTTTCTATGACCACTGAATGCGCATGCGCAACAATTAGCGGTTTTCGCAGCAGACGCATCGGATTTTTTAGTTAAAAAGCGCGTTTTCGGAATGAGCGGACGCGGAAATGGTCGCGGCCGGGTGACCCCGCCGCGACCCGAAAACGCGGTTTATAACAAAAAAGACGATGATGTTCTGCGTCTGTAATGACGAAAAACACTTTAATGAAATTTCATTAACGTGTTTTTCGGAATATGCGCGGTCGAGGCAGTAATAGGGCGCGGCGGCGCATAATGCCGCGCCCTATCACGAGGAGCGGCACCGCGAGTGCCGCGACGAAGTTCAAGACGTAGTCTTGGAGCCGAGACCAAACGAAAAACGCGAGGAGATATCCTCGCGTTCTTTCGTTTGGTCGAGGCGACAAGACTTGAACTTGCGACCTCATGGTCCCGAACCATGCGCGCTACCGGACTGCGCTACGCCTCGACGCCGCTGCCGTGCCATGCGGCTCGGCAGCTACGAATGATATTTTACTCTATTTTCGCTTTGTTGTCAATTGTTTGTCGGCATCGGGAAGGGGAATATCGCGAAAAATATTCGCCTGTCGTTTATTCACCGTCGCCCTTGCCGATGTTGTAAACGCTGATCGCGTCGGTGATGTTCTTTTCGAGCGCCTGGCGGCCGTACTTGTCGATGTCCGCCTTGTTCTTCGCTTCGTGGGTAAGGCATCCCGCGCCGCCTATGCAGCCGCCCACGCACGCCATGCCCTCGATGAAGTTGCCGTCGGGCTTGCCTACCTGCGCTTTGAGGAGCGCCGCTTTGCACTGCTCTATGCCGTCGCAGGGCACGGCTTTGACCTCGAAATCGCTGCCGCGTTCTTTGAGCGCCTGAGCGACCGCGTCGGATACGCCTCCGCTGCGCGCGAATATCCTGCCGTAGTAGGAAGCGTTGTCGAGCACGCTCTCTTCGAGAGTGGTCAGGTCGATATCGCGGCTGTCGAACAGTGCCTGCAGCTCTTCGAAGGTGATAGCGCTGTCGATATAAGGCTTTACGTGGTCGAGCTTGACTTCCATCTTTTTCGCGGTGCACGGTCCGATGAACACGACTTTGCACTTGGGATCCGTTTCCTTCATGTATTTCGCGATCATCGCGGCGGGGGAGAGGTTGTGCGAGATGTGCGGCGTCATCTTAGGGAAGGATTTGTGTATATAGTCCACGAACGCGGGGCAGCAGGAACTGGTGAGGAATCCCTTTTCGGCGAGTTCCTTGCTCTCTTCCCACGCGACCATGTCCGCGCCGAGAGCGGCTTCCACGGTGTGGAAGAAACCGAGCTTCTCTATGCCCGTCACTACCTGACCGAGCTTGGCGTAGGTGAAGTTCGCGGCTATGCTCGGAGCGATGACCGCGTACACTTTGTACTTCTCGTTGCCATCGCTCTTTTTGATCATGTCGATGACGTTGAGTATATACGATTTGTCCGCGATCGCGCCGAAGGGGCACTGGTAAGCGCATGCGCCGCAGGAGATACACTTGTTGTTGTCTATCTTCGCTTCGCCGCCTTCTCCCATGCTTATCGCTTTTATCTTGCAGGCGTTCTCGCAAGGGCGTTTGCGGTTGATGATGGCGGAGTATTGGCACGCCTGAGCGCAGCGGCCGCAGTTTATGCATTTCTGCTTGTCGATGTGCGCTTTATGCTGATCGTCGAAAGTGATCGCGTCCTTGGGGCATACGTCCTCGCAGCGGTGCGCGAGGCAGCCGCGGCAGGCGTCCGTGACAGAATAACCCGAAGCGGGGCATTCGTCGCAGGCGATATCTATGACCTCGATGACGTTTGGATTGGTCGGGTCGCCGCCCATGGCGATCTTCACGCGTTCGGCGAGGATGGCGCGCTCCTTGTATACGCAGCAGCGCATAGTGGGGGTGCCGCCGGGCACGATCTCCTTGGGGATATCGATCAGCTTTTCCAGCAGATCGCCCTTCCATGCGTGGCGGGCTACGGCTCTGAGCACCTTATACTTGAGGTACTGGACTTTGGTATCGAACTTTCTCATGTCTGTCGTTCCTTTCGTTTATATATTATTCTTGATTGTCGCTATATCAGAAATAACTTACTTTCACCGTTTTGCCCATGCTGCGGAGCTGCTCGCTCAGCTCTTCCACGAGCCTCATCTTGATGTTGAAGTTTATGGGCAGATTGGGATTCTGGTGGGCGGGGTTGACCGCGCGTCCCACGAAGAAGTCTATGTCCGTCGCGTCTTCGAAGAGCATGCGGGCGATCTTGCTCGCGCCGTCCTGACCGCAGCTCCACTTTTCGTAGTCGCTGTTGGTGCCCGTGTAGTTCTTAGCGTATTCTAGCACGCGGCTCACGGTGATCACGCCTTCGGTGACGAGATCCACGCCGTCTATCGTCGCGGTGGGGGGTATCTCGGGATCGAGGTATTCGAGGTCGGGCACGAGCGCTTTGCCGAGGAATTCGGCGGCTATCGTGCTCGTCGTGCCGCCGCAGACTATGTGCTTGCCTTCTTTGGAGAAGAACAGCGAGAGCATGCGGTTATTGTCCGAGCGGTCGGCGGGCGGACCGAACATCATGTTGACCTGCACGCGCGGGCGTATCTTTACCGTGCATACCGTGGCGTCGTCGCCGGGCTGCCCGTCGTAAAGGCGGTCGCATTCGTCGAGGAGTATCTTGGTCAGCGTTTTGGCGGTGAAGCCGACGGGGATGAAGGTCTTCATGAACTCGATGATGTCCGAGCGTTTCCAGCCGAAGTTGTATCTTATGCCCACGCCCGCGTGCTCCACTCCGTCGCTCATCGCGATGAAGATGTCGCCCTCCTGCAGAGCGATGTCGGCGCGGGTGATGCGCTTCCCGCCTATATCCAGCTGTGTGACGGGGTATTCGAAGTTTTCGCCTCCGCGCAGGAGTATGACTTTGGGGTTGTCGTACTGTATGATCTCGGCGCGGCGGTTGTTTACTATGCGTATGATCGTGAACGTCGAGTAAGCTACGCCGCGTACCGAACACACGGGGAGAGTGGCGGCGATCGTTTCGACGCAGTCTTCGAGCCTGAGCCCCGCGGCTATCATCGTGGATATTATCTTGCTCGTGAGCGTGGAGAGTATGCTCGCTTTGACTCCGCTGCCGAGTCCGTCGGCGAGCACGATGACGGTGGAGGGCTTATCCTCCGTCTCTATCATCTCCACATGGTCGCCGCACAGGCTCTCGCCGGCGTGGTTTATGCTCATGTAGCCGATATCGGCGCAAAGATTATTCGTCCTCATGCGCGATGGACTCCTTGAGCTTGGTCAGCGCGATCTTCGTCTCCGCGGCGGTCTCGCCGAGCAGGGATGCGATCTCCTGCACGATACGCATCTGTTTGTCCACGACCTTGTCCGCGATGTCCACGGTGGCGCGGCTGATGTTCTCCTTTTTGATGCGCTCTTCTTCCTCGTCCGTGATGTCGCGCAGTATCGCTATGAGTATGCGCGAGGCTTTGTCGTGGATTATCGTAAGGTCGAAATATTTGTTGTATTCGGCGTAATATTCCCGCCGTCCGCGCACCTGCTTGTGCTCGTCGAGCACGTCGAGGAAGGGCAGGGGATCCATGAGGCGCACTATCTGGTCGCCCATGACATCCGCGGCGGACTGTATGTTGAACATCTTCAGCGCAGATTTGTTTATCTGCTGGACTTCGAGATCCTCGTTGACGACTATTATGCCGTTTGGCGTGTTGGAGAGTATGTTGCCCGTAAAGCGCTCCGCCTTCTGCATGAGGAAGGGCAGGCACATGTTGATGTCCGCCTTGCCCTGGAACACGGCGATGGCTTTTTCGCGGCAGGTCTCGTAGCCGCAGGTTCCGCAGTTCAGCTCGTCCGAAGGTTTTACCTTGCCCGTGCTTTTGAGTATCGCGCGGATCTCGTCTTCCGTGGGCATGACTTTGGTCACGCCTATGTAGCCGCGGTCCTTGTGCAGGAACTCGGAGGCGTAAGCGGGAACGCCGAAATCCTCCTTGCCCGCGTACTCGAGTATCGCTTTGTAGTGGCGGACGGGGGAGTTGCGGTACTTTTCCATGACGGGACCGCCTATGCAGCCGCCCGCGCACGCGTTCATCTCGATAAAGCAGTTATGCACGTTGCCCGCCGCGATGTCGGACAGAGCCGCCTTGCAGTTCTCCACGCCGTCCACGGTGAGATAGGTGTAGCCGCTGTCCTCGGGTATATCCATAGTCCTGATCACGCCGCCCACGACGGGGAAGAGGCGCGCCCGCGTCTTTTCCTCGTTGTCCTCGCCGTTCTCCACGGTCACGCCCGCGCGTTTGAGCATCGTAGCCAGCTCGCGGAAGGTGAGCACCGCGTCCACCGTTCCGTTGTACGCCTCGTCCTTTTTGGACAGGCAGGGACCGATGAACACCGTTTTTGCTCCGGGAACGCGCTTCTTTATGTCTAAGCAATGCGCCTGCATGGGCGAGACCACGGGGAGCAGGTACTTCATGAGGTCGGGGTAGTACTTGCCTATGAGCAGGTTGACCGAATGGCAGCACGACGTGATCATGACGTCGCTCCGCTTTTCCTTCACCGCCTTTTCGTATTCGCGCTTGACGAGCGTCGCGCCCACCGCGGTCTCTTCGACGGCGGCGAAGCCGAGCTTCAAGAGCGCGTCCGTCATCGTGCGTATGGACGCTCCTTCGAAGTACGCTATGAACGAGGGTGCGAGAGAGACGTATACCGGCGCCGACTTGTCCGCGAGCATGACGTCCACTATCTCCGTTTCGTCCACGGTCTCCTTGGCGTTCTGCGGGCATATGACGTAGCACTGACCGCACAGTATGCACTCGTCGTAGACGACGTGCGCCCGGTTCCCCGAAAAGCGTATGGACTTGACGGGGCAGTGGCGTATGCACTTATAGCAGTTGCGGCAGTCCGATTTTTTGAGTTTGAGAAATTCGGGCATGCTCCTCTCTCCGTTTTATCCGAGCCTGGGCAGCACGGTCTTGGCGTAGAAGTCTTCTACCGTCTCGGGGGAGACGGAGAAGCGTTCGTCGTCCACGAGCACGTTCACGCCCGTCTGGCATCTGCCGAGGCAGAACGTCCCGGCGAGTTCTATCTTGTCTTTCAGCCCGTCGCGGGCGATGAGTTTCTGCAGGCCTTCCACGACCTCGCGGGAGCCCTTGAGGTGGCAGGAGCTGCCTATGCAAATGGTAATTTTCATCATTTCGTCTCCGTTATATTTTTTATATGTACGATACTCCGCTCGCGCGGCGTTATCATTCGTAATCCACGACGTTGACCCATTTCAGGAGCAGATCGCGTTCTTCCGCTCTGCCTTTGACGGACTGCGCCGCCGCCACGATGGGCAGCCACTTCTGGATGTACTTCTTTTCCGTGCCCGTCTTTTCGCAGAAGAGGTCGAGGTACTTTTCGGCGAACTCGTCCTTTCCCGCGAGTTTGAAGAGCAGGTAAGTCTGCGCCACGTCCGCCGAAGCGTTGCCCTGCGTGGCGTGCGCCCAGTCGAGGATATAGGGCTTACCGCTCGGCGTCATCACGATGTTCGTGGGGTTGAAGTCGCCGTGGCACAGTTTCTTGTGCTTGGGCATGCTTTCGAGCGCGGTATGCAGCTCGTAGCGTATGGTCGCGTCTATATCCGTTTCGCATATCTTGCGGTCCATCTTGTCTTTGAGCTTTGCGAGCAACGGGGCGCGTTTGTCGTGCACCTGTATCTGCAGGTCGACGAAAAATTCGAGATACTTATCCGCGTTCTCGGGATCGTCGTTCATCATCTTTTCCAGGGTCACGCCTTCGATATACTCCGAGCGTATCGCCCACTTGCCGTCCTCCACGATCACTTCGACGAGGCGGGGGATATTGAGCCCCGTCTCCTCCACGCGCGCCTGGTTGAGCGCTTCGTTGAGCACGTCCGCTTTGGAATAGTCGGTGTCGAACACCTTTATCACGGTGTCGCCTTCGCGGTATATCGTTTTGGAAGTACGCACCGCGAGCACTCTTCTGTTTGTCCTGTCCATCGTTTTCTCCGTCCGATCGTTATTCTATCCTATATTCTATCATAAATGCGGGATATGCGCAAGCCATGCGCGGCATATTCTTCTGAAAAATTTTTCCGCGCGCGGCGGGGCGAATTTGCGCGCGGCGGCTTTATACATTTGCCATTTTCCGCGTTCGGTGGTATAATTTCCGTATATGGCAAAGGACAAGATAGGGATAGTCGGTCTGGGGCTGATAGGCGGCTCACTCGGCATGGCGCTGCGCGGCGCGTATACGGTTAAAGGCATGGCGCATAAAGCGGCGGACGCGGAATACGCTCTCGACGCTGGCATAGCGGACGAGACGGTCGCGGATCTTTCCCGTTTCGGCGATTGCCGCGCGGTGATCGTATGCACGCCTCTCGCGATAGTCAGAGAAAACGTCGCGAAGCTGGCGTCCATGTACCCCGACGCGGTGATATCCGACGTCGGCAGCGTCAAAGGCATGCTGAGCGGTATACCCGGGCGCGTCATAGGCGGTCACCCGATGGCGGGCACGGAGAAGAGCGGCATACGCGCCGCCCGCCCGCGGCTGCTGGAAAACGCTTACTATATCCTCACCGATTACGGCGGCGACGGGGAAGCTCTCGCGTATATGAAAGATGTTGCCGCGGCGGCGGGAGCGATACCCGTCACGATGAGCGCGGAAGAGCACGACAAACTCGTGGGCAAGATATCCCACCTCGTGCACATGGCGGCGTATTCTCTCGTGGAATCCGCGATGACGGGCGACGAGACCATCGTGGGCACGGGCTTCATGGATACCACCCGTATCGCGTCCTCCTCGCCCGAGTTCTGGAACACCGTCGCTTCGCTCAACCGCGCCAACATAGTCGAGGACATGGACGGCTATATAAAAACGCTCTCGGCATTGCGCGACGATATCGCCGCGGGGCGGGACATCACTCCCTTCCTTCGCGACGCGAAATCCAAACGCGACAGGCTCCTCGGCAGCCGCCGCCTGATGAGCGAGTACATCCTGTACGCGGACGTTCCCGACTGCGTCGGTTCGATAGCCGACGTGCTCACGCGGCTGACCGCGGCGGGCGTGGATATAGAAAACCTCTCCGTCGTGCATTCCCGCGAAGGCTCGGGCGGAGCGCTCAGGCTGGAACTGCGTTGCGAAGAGGACTATAATAAGGCAAAGGAGATACTTTCATGAGATTGCTTACCGCCGGAGAAAGTCACGGCATAGGTTTGGTGGGAGTGCTCGAGGGTCTGCCCGCGGGCGCGAAGATAGATATTGAAAAGGTGAACGCGGACCTCGCCCGCCGTCAGCAGGGCTACGGCAGAGGCGGTCGGCAGAAGATAGAGACGGACAGGATAGAAGTCATCTCGGGACTCAACGGAGGAAGGACGCTCGCAAGTCCGGTGGCGTACTTCATCAGAAACCGCGACTACGTCAACTGGACGGAAGTGATGTCGCCGACGGACGGAGACATCGACAAGAAAAAGCTCACCCGCGTGCGCCCCGGTCATGCCGACCTTACGGGCATAAAGAAGTACGGCTTCGGCGACAATGCACGTCCCGTGCTCGAACGCGCGAGCGCCCGCGAGACGGCGGCTCGTGTGGCAGGCGGCTCGATATGCCGTCAGGTGCTCGAAGAGCTGGGCGTGACCGTGGAGGGAAAAGTTCTACACGTCTGCGGTATAGATGATACGGAAGCGCAGCATGCGGCGATAGACGCAGCCAAAGCGGCGGGCGATACCCTCGGCGGAGAGGTGGAGATAACCGTTAAGGGCATGCCTCTCGGCGTGGGCAGCTATGTGCAGTACGACCGCCGTCTGGACGCGCTTTACGCGTTCCACCTCATGGGCATGAACGCCGTCAAATCGGTAGGGATAGGCATGGGCGCGAAGCTGGCGTACATGAAGGGCAGCGAAGCGCACGACGAGATATTCCCCGACGGCAGGCACACCAACCGCGCGGGCGGCATAGACGCGGGCATGAGCAACGGCGAAGATATAGTGCTCACGGCTTCGCTCAAACCCATACCCACGCTCATGAACGCCCTGCGCACCGTGGACGTTTCCACGGGCGAGCAGGCGACGGCGGATACCGAACGCAGCGACGTATGCGTGGTGGAGGCTGCCGTCGTGGTGCTGGAAAGCGTGGTCGCGATCGCGACGCTCACCGCTCTCCTCGACACCTTCGGCGGAGATACTATGGAAGAACTGCGTTCGCGCATGGACGAAAGAAGGCGGAAATGAACAAGGCTCGCATAACGGACAAGATATCCGCGGCGGAAAAAGCGCTCGCGGGCGACAACGTATACGCGGTGACGGACGCCAACGTGTTCGACCTGTATCCCTCGCTCTTTGCGGGAGTGCGGCACACGGTCATCGGCGCGGGCGAGAAGTATAAGACTCTCGCCACAGTGGGTACGATAATAGAGGACATGGTGGAGGCGGGCTGCGACAGGCAGACCACTCTCGTCGCCGTGGGCGGCGGAGTTACGGGCGACACCGCGGGGTACGCGGCGGCGAGCTTCATGCGCGGCGTGAAGTGGATAAACGTCCCCACGACGCTCCTCGCGATGGTGGACAGCGGCATAGGCGGCAAAACGGGCGTGGACGTGGGCGGCTACAAGAACGTCGCGGGCGCGTTCCACATGCCGGACGGAGTGATAGTCTGCCGCGATTTCCTGCGCACGCTGCCCGAGCGCGAGTGGCTGTGCGGCTGCGGCGAGATGGTCAAGCACGCGCTGCTGGATAAGGATATATACGCCGAAACGGTAAAGAACATAGACGATCTGCTTTCGCGCGGGAAAAGCGCGGGCAGGCTGATAGAGATGTCCGTGCGCTATAAAGAGAGCGTGACGGAAGCGGATTTCAGAGAGGGCGGTCTGCGCAAGCGGCTCAACGCGGGTCACACCGTGGGACACGCGGTGGAGCGGCTGGACGGTTTCCGTCTCTCGCACGGCGAGTACGTCGCGCTCGGTCTGCGCGCCGAAGCGGGCATGTTCGCGGACGAGCTGGATAAGGATTATTACTCGTCGGTGTGCGATATGTGCCGTAAGGTATGCCGCCATCGTTTCCCGCTCCTCGACATAGCGGATATAACGGCGACCGCGCGCACGGATAAAAAGAACACCCGCGGCAATATCGTGATCGAGCTGCCCTTGGGCGGCGGCAGGGTGAAGGAGAAAACGCTTTCTCCCGAAGAGTTCGAAAGGAGGCTTTCCGCATGTTTGTCCGCCCTGTAAAAGTATTCGACAGAACGCTCTCCACCGCTCCCGACAAGAGCATAACGCACCGCGCGGTGATGTTCAACGCCGCGGCGGAAGGGGAAGCGGTCGTGGAGAACGCCCTTCTCGGCGGCGACTGCCGTTCCACTATCTCCTGCATGACGCGCCTGGGCGCGCGCATAGAGGTCAGCGGCGGCACGGTGCGCGTGCGCGGCGCGAAACGCTTCGCCGACGCCGCTCTCGACGCGGGCAATTCCGGTACGACCACCCGTCTGCTCGCGGGGCTGCTCGCGGGGCGGGGAGTCAACGCGAGCATAGACGGCGACGGCAGTCTGCGCTCCCGCCCGATGAAACGGGTGACAGAGCCTCTTTGCGCCATGGGCGCGGATATAGAGTCTACGGACGGTCGCGCTCCGCTGTACATCCGTCCCGCTAAGCTGCACGGCATAGACTACGTCATGCCCGTCGCGAGCGCGCAGGTAAAGAGCGCGGTGCTCCTTGCCGGGCTGGGCGCGGACGGGGAGACGCGCGTCACGGAGAGCGTCCCTTCCCGCGATCATACCGAGCTCATGCTGAAAGCGATGGGCGCGGACATAACGAAGAGCGGCAGCTCCGTCATCGTGCGGCGCAGCGAGCTTAGGGCGACGGACGTGCGCGTCCCCGGAGACATATCCGCGGCGGCGTTCCTTTTCGGGGTGGCGGCGGTAGTGCCGTGCGGCAGGGTGACGGTGACCGAAGTGGGGCTCAATCCCACGCGCACGGGAGTGCTCGACGTGCTTTGCCGCATGGGGCTGGAAGTGACGAGAGATAACTTAAAGGCGGGCGCCGAGCCTTACGGCGACGTCACGGTGGCGCGCGTCGGAGCGCTGAGACCCTTTACGATAACCGCGGGGGAAGTGCCTTCGCTCATCGACGAGATACCTCTCCTTGCGGCGGTCGCGGCGTATGCCGAGGGCGACAGTGTGATAAGCGGTGCCGAAGAGCTGCGCGTAAAGGAATCGGACAGGGTAGAGACCACGGTGGTGATGATCCGAGCCATGGGCGGCGAGGCGGAAGCCCGCCCCGACGGGCTCGTGGTGCGCGGACGGGGAGGACTGAAAGGCGGGAAGGTGGACTCCTTCGGCGATCACCGCATCGCCATGAGCGCCGCGGTAGCCGCTCTTGCGAGCCGCGACGGCTGCGAGATACTCGGTTCGGATTCCGCCGCGATAAGCTATCCGGGCTTCTGGGAGGTATTATGCTGAAACTTTGCGTGGCGGGCAGCGGTATAAGTTATACGCTGTCGCCGGTCATACACAAGGCGGTGCTCGGCGCTCTCGGCGTCGAGGCGGAATACCTCGTGGAGGATATCCCCGCGGACGCGTTTCCCGCGAACGCTCCCCGTTTGCTGGCAAGCTACGACGGTTTTAACGTCACCAAACCCTTCAAACGGGATATCATACCCTTTCTTTCCTCCCTCGAAACGGGCGGACTGGATGCGGTGAACGTGGTCAGAACAAACGGCGGCAGAGCCGTCGGGTACAATACGGACGCGGACGGTTTCGCGCTTGACTTCGCTTCGCTCGCGGGGGACGTGCGCGGCGCGCGCGTGCTCATGATAGGAGCGGGCGGCGCGGCGGAAGCGGTGGCGTTCGCACTCAGACGCGCGGGCGCGGAGGTGACGGTATACAACCGCACCTATGCGCGGGCGGAGGCTCTCGCGGAAAAATTCGGTCTGCGCGCGGTGAAGAGCGCGGCGGAAGCGGGTAAGTGCGAGGTGTTCGTCAATTGCGCCACGCCCCCGGCTCCGCCCCTTCCCGAAGGCGCGGATACGAGCGCGCTCGCATACGCTTACGACATAGTGTATTCGCCGCGGCACACGCCGTTCATGGCGGCGTGCGAGGAAAGAGGCGCAAAAACGTCGGACGGTCTCGGGATGCTGGTATATCAGGCGGTCATCGCCGACGAGATATTCACGGGCAGGCGCGGAGACCGCGCCGCGCTCGCGGCGGCTGCGCTGCGGGCGATAGACAAGGAGAGTAAAAAATGAAAGTACTCATCATCAACGGGCCGAACCTGGATATGCTCGGCTCGCGCGAAAAGGAAGTATACGGCGAGCAGACTCTCGCAGACATGAACGCGGAGATCGCGGAGTTCTGCGCCGCCGAAGGCATGGACGCGGTGTTTTTCCAGTCCAACTGCGAAGGGGAGATCGTGACCGCGATACACGAGGCGCGCACCCGTTTCGGAGCGGACGGCATCGTGCTCAACGCGGGAGCGTACACCCATTACTCGCGGGCGATAGCGGACGCGCTGCCCTGCGTGCGCGTTCCCAAAGTGGAAGTGCATATCTCCAACGTGCACGCGCGCGAGGAGTTCCGTCACGTATCCGTGCTCGCGGCAAACTGCAACGGCGTGATATGCGGCTTCGGGGCGGACAGCTACAAGCTCGCGTGCCTCGCGCTCAGGAACATAGTAACGAAGGCGGGCAGGGCGTGAATATAGGTCTTACGGGCATGCCCGGCACGATGAAATCCACCGTGGGGAAAGAGCTTGCCTCGCTCCTCGGCATGCCGCTCGTCGATACGGACGAGGAGTTCGAGCGCGAAGAGGGCAGAAAGATAAGCGACGTTTTCGCCGATCGCGGCGAGGCGTACTTCCGCGCGAGAGAAAAGGAGATAGTTTCCCGAGTATGCTCGGGCGACGGCAGAGTGATATCCTTCGGCGGCGGCGTGCCGATCGCGGAGGAGAACAGGGATATCGTCAGGCGCACATGTTTTTCGGTGCGGCTCACGGCGGCTCCCGAGCGTATAGCCGAGCGCTGCTCGGGGGACGGCAGCCGACCCCTTCTCAAAGGCGACGTGGAAGCGAACGTCAGGCGGCTCGCCGCCGAGCGCGAACCTTATTACGCCGACGTCGCGCATTTTACGGTAGATACTACGGATATATCGCCGCGGGAAGCGGCGCGCATCATCGCCGCGGAGTACGAAAAAGTCCGCGGCGGGAAATAAAACGACCGCGCAACGTGCGCGAAAGGATGATTTATGGATAAAACAACGCTTCGCAACGCTATCGATTCCGTGAGAGTTCTCTCCGCCGAAGCCGTCGAAAAGGCTAAGAGCGGGCACCCGGGTACTCCTCTCGGCGCCGCTCCCGTGGTCACGGCTCTCTTCGGAGAGCACCTCAAGTGCGATCCCGCCGATCCTTCGATGTTCGACCGCGACCGCTTCGTGCTTTCGGCGGGACACGCGTCGAGCATGCTTTATAGCGTGCTTCATCTTTGCGGATACGGTATCACGAAAGAGGACCTTGCGACTTTCCGCAAGCTGCACAGCAAGCTGCCGGGTCATCCCGAATACGGCGTGACGCCGGGCGTGGAAACGAGCACGGGACCTCTCGGGCAGGGCATAGGCAACGCGGTGGGCTTCGCTCTCGCCGAAAAAATGCTCGCGGCGACGTTCAACCGCGACGGATTCCCGGTGATCGATCATTATACTTACGCGTTCTGCGGCGACGGCTGCCTTATGGAGGGCTTGAGCTACGAAGCGGCGAGCCTTGCGGGCGCGTGGAAGCTGGGCAAGCTCATAGTCATATACGATAAGAACGACATCACGATAGAGGGAGGCATAGGCGGTGTGTTCGACGACGACGTCAAATCGCGTTTCGAAGCGCAGGGCTGGCAGGTCATCGACGCGGGCTGCGGCGAGGACACGGACGCATTCGGCGCGGCTGTCACGCTTGCCAAAGCGGATACCGAACGTCCGTCGCTCATCATAGTGCACACGGTCATAGGTCACGGTTCGTCGAAAGCGGGCAGCGCGTCCTGCCACGGCGCGCCTCTCGGCGAGGACGTTCTTGCGGACATGAAAGCGGCTATGGGCTGGAAGCAGCCGCCTTTTACCGCGCATCCGGGCGCGGCGGGATTCACCGCAGAGGTAAAGGCGCGCGGCGCAAAGGCGACGGGCGAGTGGAACAAACTCATGCGCGCTTACAAGGCGGCGTATCCCGAGCTGCATGCCGAGCTCACCCGCCGCATTAAGGGCAAATTCCCCGATCTCGCTCACGACGAAGAGTTCATCGCGGCGGCGCCTTCGGGCGATGCGGCTACGCGCGTGCATTCGGGAGCGGTTCTCAACTGGATAGCGGACAACCGCATGCCCGAGCTCGTGGGCGGCAGCGCGGACCTCGGACCTTCCAACAATTCGGTCATGAAGTCGCGCGGATATTATTCCGCGGAAACGCCGTCGGAGACTAATATACATTTCGGCGTGCGCGAGCTGGCTATGGCGAGCGTGTGTAACGGGCTGTATCTGCACGGCGGCTTCAAGCCCTACTGCGCGACGTTCTTCGTGTTCTCCGATTACTTCAAAGGCTCGGCGCGCATGGCGGCGCTCATGGATATCCCCGTGCTGTATATCCTTACGCACGATTCGATAGGAGTGGGCGAGGACGGTCCCACGCATCAGCCGATAGAGCAGCTCACGATGCTGCGCACGATGCCGAATATGCGCGCTTTCCGCCCCTGCGACGGGGTGGAGACCGCCGCGGCTTACGCTTATTGGTCGGAGGGCAAACACCCCACGGCGATCGTCGCCAGCCGCCAGAAGCTGAAGTCGCCCGCGGGCACGGATTTTGCCGGAGCAATGAAGGGCGGTTACATCCTTGCGGGCAGCGAAAAGGAAGAACCGGACGTCATACTCATGGGCTCGGGCAGCGAGGTGCATCTTCTCGTCGAAGCGAAAACCATGCTCGCCGAAAGGGGAGTGGACGCCTGCGTGGTGTCCATGCCCTGCCTCGACGAGTTCGACGCGCAGAGCGATAAGTACAAGTCGTCCGTCCTGCCGAATGCCGTCCGCGCCCGCGTGGCTGTGGAAGCGGGCAGTTCGGCGAGCTGGTACAAGTATGTCGGTCTGGACGGAGCGGTGGTCTGTAAGGACGATTTCGGACTTTCCGCTCCCGCCGACGAACTGTTCGAGATCAACCGTTTCACGGCTGCGGACGTCGTTGCGGCGGCGCTCAGAACGATGAAAAAGGCGGGCAAAAAATGACGGACAGCGTGTTCTATGCCTTCCTCTCGCGTATGAGGTATATCTCGCGCTGGGCGCTCATGCGCAATACGCGCACCGAAAACGTGCTCGAACACAGCGCGATAGTCGCGATGTTCGCCCACGCCCTCGCGGTGCTCGCGAAAAAGAACGGCAGGGAAGCGGATCCCGACCGCGTCGGCATGATGGCGCTCTTCCACGAAACGGGCGAGGTGCTCACGGGCGACCTGCCCACGCCCGTCAAGTATTTCAACGGCGACATCACTTCCGCATATAAGGATATAGAAAAGCGCAGCGAAAAACGCCTTACCGATTCGCTGCCCGGCGAAGTGAAATGCGAGGTGGGCGAGCTTGTCTCGGGCGGCAGCGAATACGAACGCCGCCTCGTCAAGTATGCCGACACCCTCGCCGCCTACGTCAAGTGCACGGAGGAGCTTGCCCAAGGAAACAGCGAGTTCGCCGAAGCCGAACGTTCCACCCTCGTCAAGCTGCACGCCTACGACAGCCCCGAGGTGGAATATTTCCTTTCCGTCTTCGTGCCCTCGTTCGGGCAGTCGCTGGATATGCTCAGTCGGGGGCTTAGTAAAACCTGAATCATCCGATCGAGATGGACGGCATATAACGGGGTTGATACGGGCGTTCGGTATCGGTCACATACTCCGACTTCGCCCTGACGGGCTTCGTCGACAGTAGTATGCTCCCTCTCCGAGCCACCCGCCTGAACC
>ERZ1106922.234-NODE-234-length-23629-cov-4.745779_pt1 | contig 23629 bp, 29 predicted proteins | sample MGYA00403656_ERZ1106922 | MGnify/ENA primary metagenome ERZ1106922 (study PRJEB35170, sample SAMEA104062453) | human gut metagenome | biome: human gut; feature: human-associated habitat; material: faeces | place: Denmark | collected 2012-10-12 ... | reverse complement strand
TTTTAAATTTTGATTCCTGCCACGAGATAGCCCGTAGTAGATCTGGATCGATTTTGTAATCCTTTCCGGCCATATCAAAACAATCTGCATTAGCATTCTGGGCGACCATCAGGAGTAATGCTGTCAGAAATGAATTTCGCACCATTATTTTCCTATGACGAAATTTAGATGCCTTTATAATCGCATTTTTACTTTACCTCAGACAAGCCAAATATGGCCTAGAATTACTCTATGGATGCCTGTGCAAATATTCTTCTCCGGTAGTTTTTTTCTCACACACCACGCAAAATTTCATTTTGCAGGAATGCTTTTTAAATCATGAGGTTATATTTAAATTGTGAATGCAATATAACATATTGTCGCACAAACAGGCACTGCTACAGTGCCGTAATATCGCCGGTTTGTGGCTGAATTGTGGCTTTTACAGTGCTAATTCATATCTTTCATATAATTACTGTGAACACCACACATTGCGGTGCCGCGTGATGTGTGGCAGTGTGGTGCTGGATTTTAGCTATTTAGCACTGTTACAGTGCTGCATTTTGATTGGCGTAGTTTTTTTACAGTGCCGGTACGGTGCTGTCCGGACAAAAGGGAAATAAAGTCATGCCACGGCAGAATGTTTATTTGAAGCAAAAGACGATAGACGGGATTAGACAGATTGTCGATATGCGAAGGGAAGAAGGGGCGACAACATCTGATGCCAATATCTCCAGTGTATGTTCTGAAATGCTGGAGCTGGGCATGCGTGTCTACCTCAATGCACGGAATAGAAAAGTCTCTGACGCAGAGGCTGGCGAAGATGTGTTTCAAACCGCCTTGTTTGAAGAAGTGGTAAAATCAAGAATGGCATCACAGGAGATACTAGCGCTGATTTTTTCTTTGCAGGATATAAAATCTGACAGTCGTAATAATTACGATAAATTAATCGACACCCTAAAAGAGAAAACAGATACACGGGTCAGAATGGTACTCAGCAGAGAGTAGGTGTTCCTGTTATGAAGCCAGCTAAAATAGTGGCTATTTTTATAGAATGATTGCTGCATTTCTGTTTTCAGAAAAATCCACGCAATATATGGGGTGAATTAGTTTTGTAACCATATCTTTTCGTGGTATGTTTTACATACAATATAAGGTTATGTTGTAGACAATAAAAACATCGCCCACACAGGGGGAATTGAGCCCTCTGTGTGAGCTAACCAAGAAACCAACTTCAGGGAGTATGGTCATGGCTACACACGATCGTATGGATCTGGACGTCAGATCTCAAGCCTTTTTAAAGGATTTTTATCACTTCCACAAAAACACATGTGATGCATGGTACATAAAAGATGCAAATCATCGTTTTATGGATGCCAGTATTACGTTCCTTTCACGTTTTTCACCTCCGGATTTAACATCTGTCCAGGGTCTTTCTGATGCGGATGTTGCAGAAGCATCAGCCAGAGATATTGCTCTTATGCATGAATTTGAATCTCTGGTCATGTCGCAGGATAAAGAAATCGTTATTCTGGCATGGGATTATTTTACTGACTGCAATGAGATAAAATCCTTCATCTTAAAAATGAAACCATGGCACTATGTTGATAACATTGGGGTAATTGTTTATATTGCTGATTTAACAGAGATTAACAAAGAGACAAACTGGTTTTCCTCTCTGGTTCCTGAAGATGAAAATAACTTTATTAATTACAACTTTAGAAATAGGCAATACCAAGCTCCGCTTTTTTATTTAACTGAAAAAGAATGGGGTGTTGCGTGGTTACTTATATGTGGTTGTACAATGAAATGGATATCTGTATATTTTAACTTGAGTGAAAGAACAATTGAAAACAAGGCAATTAGCGCCTATATGAAACTAAGGGTTTCTAATCGAATAGAGTTAGTAAAAGCAGCTGAGTATTTTGGTTGGATTAATTTTATCCCAAAACGATTTTTGACTTCTCCAAGTTTGATTAGAATTTTATAATTTGAACTTTGTTAAAGGGCGGAAAGTGGTTTACTTTCCGCCCTTAATTACGTCTCCGCTATCAGTCTATAAACTGTCGGATCAACTCCAGCAACGCAATTAGCGCTTTAAGAGCAGCGATCGTTTTCTCAATGAAGACTTTCACTCGTTTCTCCTTTTATAAGGAGCGAGACAGCAACTGTGTACCCTTCCATCGCCTGTTACAGTGCTTTGTCTCATTTTGTCAGATGAAAACTATCTCACCTGTTCTGGGGTAACAACTTGGTTCAGACGTAAAAAAGCCGATCTCACCAGTCGGCTTTTTTACGTCTGAAATTTGCCTTTACTCCGATCCCCACCTGAGCGTCTGTGATTAATTTTCCCCCCTCTCATCTCAAAATTCGTTGAACTAAATCCTCGTCAATATCTTTTTCATGCTTATTATTTTGATATTTATCAATAATATCTCTGTTAATTTTGTCTGTTTTTTAAGCGTTATTAATGAAATCATGAAGTTAATTGTACCACTGTAAATTTATACACTCGGAACCACCACCTTTTTTTCTCTTGCATATTCCAGCAAAACTCTACTCTGACATTTTAAACCCTAAGGGAAATCCCATGAGACAGAAAACAACAGCAGAAGACGAGTTGGTTCGCCCTAAATCTATCGGCGTGCCGCTTACTAAAGCGGACAGTGAGAAACTTTCTGAGGTTGCCAAAAAGGGCAAACGCTCTCGCCAGCTGGAAGCCATGTTGCGTTTGCACGACCACCTTAAGTTGTTTTCCAGAATCCCAGATGACTGGACAGTTGCTCAGGAAGAACTGGAGGGTAACAAAAAAATTACGGTGATCCTCACCGCTAAGGCCAGCACACGGCTGAGTGATGTCGCCAAAAATGCATCGCGCTCCCGTGTGCAGGAAGCCACGATTCGGTTACACGATCATCTCAGGCGTGTTCCTGAGATCACCGGCGACTATTGGGAGATCACCACGCTCTGATATTGCTGTGTTGAAGGGGAACAGCATTCGGCCTGCATTATTGATATTCCCCGCTATTAAGTCGGGCTGACGCCAACGGTCTGATTTTATTTTTTTGTTTTGTCTTATCCGTTTTTTCTTCACCGATAAAACGGCGGGCATCCCTTTGCCCAAAATCCGTCGGGCGAGTTTTCCCCCATGACAGGTGTGACACCCTGGGGCGGTAGCGTGCCTGAATGCGTTTGTACAGATAATCCCTCACTGCTTCTGCCTTGCGGGTGTAATGGGGGCGTATCTGCCCGAACAACTTAATCGTTAATGAAAGGAAATAATATGGCTGATATTTCAGTGATAAATCAGGGGGCGGACGTTGTCTGCAAGGGGAGTAAAAAGGGACTGTTGTCGCACATGGTCTCTGCCGTGAAGTCGGTGCCGTCGCTGGTGAATAATCGCACCGCCAGGGCGCTGTTTAAGTATGTGGCAATGCCACTGGCATTATTTCTGGCGGCGCGCGGTATGGCGCATGCCGAAGACCTGACGGCGGCCGGCAAACAGGATGCGACCGATACCTTTGGTGAAGACTCCACCATGATGTACTACTTCATGATTGCGGAAGTGGTGCTGGTCTTCCTGCTGTACCTCAAATCTCATAACCCGGCGACTTTTCTGCTTATTCCGGTGTTTATCGTGATTACCAAAATCATCTTCTCCATCATTTCTGCCCGTTCGGGGGCCTGATCGGTACGGAGACTAGTCAATGGATGAGGAACGCGCCTCGCGCTTCACGTTTCCTCAGACACTGACAGATCAGACACGGCCCATCGGGCTACCGATGGATGAGACAATAGCCCTGTTCGCACCGATGGGATGGGGCTTTTATACCGGTAAGTACGTCACCGGTCTGGTCATCGCCGTTCTGCTCTGGTTCTGTCTGAAGTATTTCAAAAAGGGGAGGGGGACCGACTGGCTGCTCAATGCCTGCTACTGGTACCTCCCGTCTTCACTCTTCAAAGGCATGTACAAAGTCATTCCCGATTCGTCATTCCGGCTGTGGCTGCGTTGATGACCTGGAGGTATTCCCATGGACCTGAAGGCAAAGCGCCTGTCGGCCCGTTACACATCACTCATTTTTCTTCTGCTTCTGCTGTTCTTTGGCCTCAGTCTTGCCGGCAACCTGGTGGCCTGGTTGCGACTCGATTCGCTGATTAACAGCCGTGCAGAGACCTATATTCCGATGGGGTTTGATACCCCGTTCACACTGACGCGTAACCGGATGGATGCGAACTATCTGGAGCAGACTGCCGAATCGCTGCTCTTCCTGCGCTACAACGTGTCGCCGGAATCGGTGAAAGCCAATCACAAAGCGCTGCTGCGCTTCTTTGATAACGAAGAACGCCCTGCCATGCAGGACGTGCTGGCCAGCGAAGCGCAGCGCGTTATCGACAATAACGTCACAACGGCCTTTTACCTGTCCGGCTTCGACACATACCCGGCTTCGGGGATCGTGGATATTCACGGAACGGTACAGCAATGGATAGGCAATCGTAAGCAACTGCCGGAAGACAAAACTATCCGGATGGCACTGCGCTATCACCGGGGTATTACCACCATTCAGGATTTCAGGGAGCAGGTGGATGAAAAGAAAAAATAACAGGCATGGCAGGCACCGTCTGGCATTGCTGGCCAGTCTGCTCTGTCTGAGTGGCAGTGTGCTGGCAGAGCCGGTGGCTACGCTACCGCTCAGAATACCCGTTTCGCCGGACAGCCAGGTCCGGGTTGTGCTCAGTAATACTAATCCGAATCTGCTGGTTGTGCCTGGCGACAAGATTATCGCCGTGGACAGTGCGCAGGGGATGTTTCTGAACGACAACAAGGCATTGGGGCAGGCCAACGGCGGCGTGCAGCTGATGACCGCCCAGACAACCCCGTTCACTTTCTATGTCCGCACGGAAGGTGGACTGACCGTTTCCGTTATTGGTGTTCCGCAGAAACGCGATGGCCGGGTGCTGCAGTTTATCTCCAGCCGCCCGGTACAGCATGATGATGCGCGGCGCTGGGAACAGTCACAGCCGTATGTGCGCACCCTGATCTCCGTCCAGCAGGCGGTACTGAGCGGCGGCGTACCGAAAGGGTTTACCGAGGCACCTGTCGTGGCGGTACCGGCATTTTCCCTCCCGGGCGGGTTATCGGTAACCCCTCAACAAATGTGGAGCGGTGGTGGACTTCGGCTCTATCGCCTGACGGTGCGTAACCGCGCTGCCAGTGCGCTGGTTATACCTGAACGATTGTTTCAGGCACCAGGCGTACGGGCAGTAATGGTGTTCCCGTTCAGTACCATGCTGATGCCCGGCACCGATACGCAGGTGTGGGTCACGGTCAGCAATGACAGGGAAGGGTATGCCAATGGCTAACATTAACGTGCTGACCCGTCGCAAGCAGATGGCGGTGCTGATCGCCGTGGTGCTGGGATTAAGCGCCATCGGCGGTGTCGCCTGGTATATCGGTACACCATCAAAGGCGCCCCCCGGTAAGAGTCAGGCAAAAAAACCGGTACCGGATATGACCGGCGCGGTGACCTCCAGTACCTTCGGCAAGAAAGTCAGCGATACGGCGGTGGCTGATCTGCAGCATACCGCGAATGAAGCCGATAAAAAGCTGGTCAGCTTTGAGAATAAGCTCAATAAGCTCGCCAGTGAAAACAAGACTTACCGGGACAAAATTCAGTCGCAGGATGATGAGATCAAACTGCTGCAGACACAAATTGATCTGCTGATGCACGATGGCGGCAGCGTTAATGCCACTGCTGGCCCGGGAGCGCCAGCTGGCACCCTGCCGGTCGGTGGTGGTTCAGGGGCGGTTCCTCCGCCGACGGCCTTTTACCCCGGCGTTCCCGGCAATCAGACGACGGTGAATATCGCGCCACAGCTGAATCAGGGGTTGTCCACCATGAGTATCGATTACGGCGAAAAAAAGGATGATGCGCCGGCGCTGCCGTATATTCCGTCGGGGAGTTTTGCCGGGGCAACGGTGATTGAGGGAGCGGATGCCAACGCCTCTGTCACGGGTGAGAGTGCTTCATCGCCGATGCAGTTTCGCCTGATCGGTAAGCTGATTTTGCCGAACGACGGGGAATACGACCTGCGGGGTTGCTTTGTGACGGCAGCGGCTTACGGTGACATATCCAGTGAGCGCGCTCTGCTGCGTACCGATCGTCTGTCCTGCCGCATCCATGGTCATGTTATCGACCAGCCCTTCAAGGGCCATATCTCCTTTATGGGCAAGAACGGCATTCGCGCCGAGCCGGTTATCCGCAACGGCAAGATTGTCGGCTACGCCTTTGCCGGGGGGGCCATCGATGCGATGGGCAGCGCTATCTCAAATGTGGGTTCAACCAGCGTCGGTCTGGGGGCGGCGAACACTGTCAGCGGTGGTGATGTCGCCCGTGCCGGTCTCGGCGGCGGCACGTCACAGGCAGGCAAAACCCTTTCGGATTACTTCATCAAACGCGCCGAGCAGTACCACCCGGTTATTCCGGTAGGAGCTGGTGTGCAGGTCTCGGTCGTCTTTCAGGAAGGTTTTCAGCTGCAGTATACCGACGTGAAGAAGGAGAAGAAGCCCGCTGCATCTTCTCAGGAAAAAGCGACCGGCAACGGAATCACTATCACCAAAGAAGCGCTGCGCAACCTCAATCTTGGGGACTCCGTGGGCGCCATGAAAGACCAGATACAGACAGGAATGCAGGAGAGTATGCGTTGAGATCTCCTCTGAAACAGTCAATACAGGACGATTTGAAATGAGAAATATGAAAACGCCGACAACAGGGGGGCCGATGGTTATTGGGCCGACGGTGAGCGGTAAATTTGCCCTGCAGTCACAGATTATGCATCTCTTTCTGGCCCGATCTGATGTAGGCCAGATCCGGGATGCATGTACCGATGCTGGCCGCGAGAGTCTTGTTGCGGCCACTCGTCAGAATACGAATATCCGCATCTTACTGAGTTCCGGGGAGGGACATGATGAAAGCTAAAATTTTGTCGTCGCTGATGTATGTCTTCAGATGGCTAGCGTGGTCCTTTTATCATCTGCTCCTATTACCCGCAGGAACGTTGTTGCTGACATGTCTGTTTCTGTTCTGGCTGGAAGGCAGCACGCCTGGCAGGATGATGGCTGCTGAGATTATCTCTGTCACGCAAAGCGTCAGACCTGGCCAGTTCATCGTTTCGGGGTGTGCAGACATGAAAGATCCCCGGCAGCGCAATATATGTGCCCGGGAGGAGATAACGGATGCCGCCGGATACGCGGCCCACATTGACCGTTCATTCTATGATGCACTGATGGGCTTGTGGATTGCACTGGCTGTTATATCTGCCGGTCAGTCTTTGACCACCAGAACGTTTCCCGTGTACATGTGTTATGGGCAGACACGCAGCCTCCTTTTCACCCGCGATCGTTCCTTAAAAGATTAAATTTCCCCCTTCCACACCGTGCTACGCCGGGAAACACCTTCCCGATAAAAGGAAAACAAGCGATGAAAAAATTGATTATGCCCTTGCTGGCAGGTGTCAGCCTGCTCTCCGGCTGTGCCGGGATGAACTCTGACTTTGACTGTAATACCGTGGCTCATGACCGCTGTATCACTATGGAACAGGCTAACCAGCAGGCGGCAGGGCGTACGTCGTCGTCTTCTGTAATGTCCGGCGTTGATGGTGATGCGGGAAAGACGGACGCGGCTGCTGAGACCCTGCCGGGGCTGGCACCAGTTCCGGTCTCACCCTCACCGCTGACCGGTATTCAGGCCGCCACCCGTGATGCGGGTTCGCGCTCAGTCAGAGCGGCGACGGGGAGCCTGCTGCTGCCCGCGTCGCGCCAGATTCATCCGGGCATGGGAGGCTCTGTAGTACCTTCTCGCCGCTCGGCAGTCCCTCCAGTCTTGCCGGTACCCTCGGCCCAACGCTATGCCGACACCGGGGTCAGTCAGCCTGTACGGGTCAACCCGACCACGGCACGACTGTGGATTGCGGGCTGGATTGACCGCGATGATGTCCTGCATCAACCGTCGGTGGTGTCTTTCGTGGTGAAACCTGACCACTGGGCCGGGAGCTGAATATGGCCCTGCATGATGAGTTGTTCCGTCGCCTGATGACCGACTGGCAGCGGAAGGATGGTGCAGCGAAAGCCGGAGAGGCGCTGGATGATATGGATTACCCTTCTCTGGTCAGCGTGCTGCCGTATCAGCATTACGATAAAGACAGCGGCCTGTTTGTAAACCAGAACACGATGGGGTTTATCCTCGAATGTACGCCGCTGATTGGGGCCAACGACGGTATCGTGGAGGCCCTGGACAACTTCCTGCGTAACAAACTCCCCCGCGAACAGCCGCTGAGTGTGCTCCTCCTCGGCAGCAAGTGCGTCAGCCATCTGCTGGATAACGGTCTGTCGGATATGGCCTGGCAGGGGGAGCAGGCAACGCGCTTTGACCATATCACTCGCGCGTTCTATGAACACGGCGCCCTGTACGGGCTGCCCAACAACAAAGGCTTCCCGCTGTCGCTGCGTAACTATCGCCTCTTTATCAGCTATGCAGAGCCGTTGCGTCGTGATGTTGATGAGTTGTTCACCTCGCTGGGTCAGACGCTGAGTATCGTGCAGCAGTCGCTGTTTGCCGCAAACCTGCATTCTGAGGTGCTGGATGACCGGGGGCTGGTTGGGCTGGTCCGTGAAATAGTGAACTTCCGTCATGACCGTATCACGCCGCCGTCTGATGAGGTGGACCCGTATGAAGAGCTGAATGCCCAGTGCGTCGCCCGATCCATCAATCTGGCTGTAACCCCGGACTGTCTGCACCAGAGCCAGTCTTCCGCCGACGGTGGCCGGGTCAGGACCCGCATCATGAGCTATATGCCGGAGAAAAACCCGGTGAAGTTTGCGCTCTGGCAGGGCGGGAACAACCTGAGCAATTTGCTGGACCCGACTTCGACGGTTCCGTGCCCCTTTGCTATCACTCTGACGACAGAACTGGATGTTCAGGCGAAGAGTCAGAACGAAGCGGTACGCAAGTTTGCCACTAACGATAAGCGGGCAAACTCACCGTTCGGGAAGTGGGTGCCGGGGGTTAAAAAGGCCGCTCGTGAGTGGGACGGATTGCGCGAGCGACTGTCTACCGGACAGTCGGCGCTGGCGCGTTACAGTTTAGGCGTCACGTTGTTCTGCGAGGATGATAATGAAAAGGCCCTGATGTGCGAACTGGCGCTGCAGAATACCTTCCGCGCCAACGGCATTTCGCTGTGCTCACCCACCTTCATGCAGCTGCGTAACTGGCTGTCATTGTTTCCGTTCATGATGCCGGAAGGGCTATGGAGTGATATGCGCCGCAGCGGCGCAACGCTCCGGGCTGAGTCCTTCAATGTCGCTAATCTGTTGCCGGTGGTGGCGGATAATCGTATCTGCCCGAAAGGCGTGCCCATTCCGTCGTACCGTAACCAGCTCTCGTATCTGGACCTGTTCGACAGCAAGTCAGGGCTGGGTAATGACAACTATAACCTCGGGGTGTGTGGCACATCCGGAGGCGGGAAGTCCTTCCTGATGCAGACCATTATCCGGCACATCCTCGACAGCGGAGGGCGGGCCTGGGTGTTTGACATGGGGGATTCGTACAAGGCCCTGTGTGCTAACGTTGGCGGGGTCTACGTCGATGCCACCGATCTTAAGTTCAACCCGTTTGCCGGTATCGCCAATATTGTGGAATCGGCGGAGAGTATCCGCGACCTGCTGCTGGTCCTCTCCAGCCCGTCAGGCAAGGTTGATGATACCGCCAAGTCCATTCTGCTTAATGCGGTACAGGCGGTATGGGAGGGTAAAGCGCCTTCCGGACGGAAGGGGAATGCAGTGTTAATTGATGATGTATCCGACCTGCTGAATGCCTGGACTACCTTGCCGAAATATAAAGATGCCACCACGGTGCGCAACATGATGGAAGAGATGGTGGTGTCGTTGCACAAGTACACCACTGGCGGTATCTACGGCGAATACTTCAATAGTCCGGAGCCGGCGCTCGATGACAACGTGCGTTTCTGTGTGCTGGAGATGGGGCGCCTCAAGAACAAACCCGACCTGCTGGCGGCCATCATGTTCTCGATGATGATTTATGTCGAACAGCGGATGTTCCTGTCACCCCGTAATGAGCGTAAGGCGGCCATCATCGATGAGGCCTGGAAGCTGCTGGCGAGCGAAAACGGCTTTATCGGTGATTTCATCGAGAACGGCTACCGGACCGCACGTAAGTATGGTGGAGCCTATATCACCATCACCCAGGGGATTGAGGACTTTGATGGAGACAAGGCCAGCATCGCGGCGAAAGCCGCCTGGTCCAACTCGTCATTCAAAATTATCCTGCGTCAGAACCGGGAAGCCTTCCGCAAGTACAACCAGAAGAACGAGGGGCAGTTCAGCTCATCGGAGCAGACCATCATCGAGGGTTTTCCTTCGGCCAAAGATGCGCACTTCAGCGCCTTTATGCTGCGCGTGGCCGGGCAGATCTCCTATCACCGTCTGATACTCGACCCGCTGAGCCGGGTGATGTTCTCGTCCGATGGCGATGATTTTGAGTTTCGTGAGCAGTGCCTGAAGGAGGGGAAAACCGTCTATGAAGCGCTCTGGTTACTCGCCTGTAGAAAATACGCTAAGGAAATGGAGGTACTGGAAAAATGGCAGATACAGTCGTAAATCAACCGGAGTCCCCTGAATTACAACCGTCTACGGACGTTACCCCGGCAGACGGAACGCGTCATAACGTCACTTCAACATCACCCCATCAGCGTCTCAGTCGCCGTCGTCGGCGCTGCCTGGTACCGGTGGCCTGTGTCACCGCGTTTATTCTGGTCATGAATGCCGGCATCTCGATGTTGCTGGCGCAGTGGCAGCGACCGGAGACGGTGAGCTTCGATATGACCGGTACGGTGAATAACTTTATGGCTCAGGTGGCCGGGCGTCATCTCAGCGACGAGGAGGTAAAAGCCACCACCGCGCGTTTTAACACTGTCCTGAATGCCGTACTGACCGACTGGCAACGCCATCACGGAGCGGTCATTCTGGTAGCACCGGCGGTGGTGGGGGGAACCCGCGATATCACTGCAGATGTTCAGGCAGAGGTAGCGAACCGGATGGCAGGGGGAGACAGTCATGAGTGACGAAGTCGATGTGGCCCAGGACGTTGTTGAGCTGACGAACACCGTGGCGGTACTGGCTATCCGCTATCAGTTGCAGGCAGCGGGGAGTGAATATTGCCAGTCATGTGGTGAAACCATCCCGGAGGCCCGCCGTCTGGCGGCACCGTGGGCGGATACCTGCACGCCGTGCCAGAGCGTGCTGGAGCACCGAAATAAAGTGGGGTACTGATGCATAAACGATACCTGACTTTGTTGTTCCTGGCCTGTCCACTGGTCGGGCAGGCAAAAGAACTGGGCTCATGGGGAGATGTCTGGCCGGTGCAGGAGCAGAGCTTTCTGGCGCTGATTCAGGATCGCCTGCAGGGGCTGCAGGATAACGGCCAGCTGGCGGAGCTGCAGCAACAGTTCCAGGACCGGGTGGTGGAGCACATGCTGCGCCCGGCACCAGTGGAGGGGCTGATCACCGACACACAGGCACATACGTTCTGGTATGACCCGACCTTTGTGGTTGGCCAGACACTGACCGATGCGCAGGGCCAGGTCTTTGCGCGTCAGGGCGATACCCTGAACCCGCTGGATACGCTGGCGTTGAATACCACCCTCTATTTTATCGATGGTGATGATGCGCGCCAGGTCGCCTGGATGAAGGCGCAAACCCCGCCCACGCCTGTGTATAAGGTCATCCTGGTCAACGGCAACATCAAAACGGCAGCGGATGTGCTGTCAGAGCGTATCTACTTCGACCAGCAAGGCGTACTGACGAAGAAACTGGGTATTCACTACATTCCTGCGATGGTCAGTCAGGATGGTAAGCGCCTGAAGATCACCTCTGCCCCCATAAAGGAGGCCCGATAATGCTGTTCCCGTTTATTCTTACTCTGCTGTGTTTCGCCGTTGGCACACTGCTGTCGGTGGTGATATTCCTGCGACGGGAGTATCGCCGTCTGCGTGAGGATGCCGACAGTATCGTGGTGCGCTATGTGAACGTGGCGGAGCGTTATGAGCATCTGGTTCGGGACGTCACGGAACCTTATGGCGGCGTGCTGAGTGGGCTCGAAAATGTGAACCGCCTGTCGTCGTATCTTTCTTGTCTGCCGGAGAAAGAACATGCCGCAGCACAGGTCACGATAAACTGTCTCGATCAGTGGTTGCGTATCCTTCTGTGCCCGGTTGCAGATCGCTGTCATCTGTCAGTGGAAGATAAACATCGCTGGCTGGGTGACGATAACAGATCGGAGGTTCGTGAATGAAGCGGCCCCTGTCTGCGTTGGTACTGGCCTGTGGCCTGACCATCGGTACCGGTTTGCTGGCCTCCGAACCCGAATGCCAGGGACGGTTCGTCAACCCGATCGCCGATATCTGCTGGGAATGTATGTTCCCGATGTCCATCGGCAATGCGGCGGTGTCGTCTGGCTCGCTGCCGGATACGGAAAACCCGTCTTCCCCTGTCCAGTTCTGCCCGGTCCCGCCGCCTGTTTTTCAACGTATCGGGCTGGCGATCGGTTTCTGGGAGCCGTTTGCCCTGACGGATGTGACCCGTGCGCCGTTCTGCATGGTCAATCTTGGTGGCACGAGTATCAGCGCAGGCAAGCTCGGCAGCGGCAGCGGGAAACGCCAGGGGGCGGTCAATACCGGTGCCTTCTACCACGTGCACTGGTACAAATACCCGCTGACCTGGTGGCTCAATATTATCACCGATCTGGGCTGTCTGCAGGGCGGGGACATGGATATCGGCTATCTGTCCGAACTGGACCCGACCTGGGATGACAGCTCGCTGGCCTCGGTGCTGGCACCCGAAGCATTCCTGTTTGCCAACCCCGTTGCGCAAGCGGCCTGTGCCGCTGATGCGCTGGCCAGTGCCGTTTCAAAACCCTTAAACCCGCTGTTCTGGTGTGCCGGTTCGCACGGCAGTATGTACCCGTTTACGGGGTTTGTCTCCAACCAGGCCAGCCCACAGGCCGCCAGTGTGTTGCTCTCTGAACGAATGGACTACAAGCTGCACCGCCAGGGGATGATCCTGAACAGCGTCGGCGCCGATACGGCCGTGTGCTATGAGTACCCGTCTCCCATTATGCCGAAAGACCGCTATCGCTATCAGATGGTCAATATGTATCCGGATGCGGGGCAATGCCATCCGTTTGGTCGAACAGTGATGGCGTGGGAAGCCGGGCATGCCACGCCGGCAAGCCGGCAGAATTTTGGTTACCTCATCTGGCGCAAGCGTAACTGCGTCTTCCTCTGATTCTTTTGAGTAAAAACTGATGAACAGTAAGACATTTACCGTGCTGGTCGGCGCGCTGATGGTGGCTGTCTGCGCACAGGCCGACGGCCTGACAGACGAGCAGCAGCTTTTTCGTGCCCTGCGGGAGCAGAGTGCGGCGATACGCCAGCTTCCGCGCAACCCCGCCACCATGCCGGACATCAACACCCTTCTGCAGGACAAACTCCCTGGGGCTGACCGTCAGTGGATAAGTGATATGCAGCGCCGGGTGCAGTCGTCCGTTGCGCCGGGTAGTGAGGCCCGTCCTGATGCCCTGTATTTCCTGTCGTTTTCCATCCCCGAGGAGGGGTTGAAACAAATGGTCCCGGCGGCAACGCGCTTTCATATCCCGGCACTGATTAACGGTCTGGTGGATAACAACTTCCGCAAAACCGTGGAATTGGTCTTCCGTCTGGCGCGAGAGAACAACCAGGGTGGAGTGCAGATAGATCCCCGGCAGTTCAGCAAATACGGCATCACCACGGTTCCGGCCCTGGTGGTGATCTGTGATGCCGGGTATGACCGCCTGACGGGCAACCTGAAGCTGAAAGAGGCGCTGGAGAGGATTGCGGCAGAAGGGGACTGCGCTGATACGGCGAAAAAGTTGCTGCAGGAGGGAGCATCGTGAAAAAACAGCTGATACCGGGCATTTTGTTGCTGGCTGTGGCGGTATCCGTACTGGCAAGCCCGCAGTACGACGAGGCGGCAAAGTATGCCGGCAGCATGAAGGCGCAGGGTATAGAGGTGATGAAGGATACTAACCCGGCGACAAACATTCCCGGCTACACCGCGAAGCCGGATGAATCAGGTTATTACAGCGGTACCACTGCCACCAGTAATCCCGATCTGGAAAACGCCGGCAACAGTGAGATGCATAACGGAGAAGCGGGTAAGACCATCATGGACGTCATTAAAAACCGCCCGAAGGATCTTATTTCCACCGATGCTCCCTTTATCAGTGGTTCATTTGATGTGAAGGACCAGGCAGAAACCATCATGCAGGGGACAGACACTCAGTGCAAGGATGTGAATGTGAACAAAACACAGATAACGAATTATACCTGCGAGCGAACCCCGGCGGTCAGTCTGGCCTGTATCCGAACCGCTTCTGTTGGCGGGCACAATCAGTCCTCCACAGAAATCAGAACGCTGGTTATCGATTCCGGCTCATTATCTTTTCGACAGACCAGTGGCGACACGTTGTCCGCTGTCTTTTCGGTGCCATCCGGTCTGGCCGGAACGCTTGTCGGAGGTGTGGTGGTAAATACCAATCCCTCTGGTTATGCACCGGCCTTCTCCCTGCATTTTCTGGGAAATACTATTACCCAGAAGGCAGGAACGTATTCATTATCCCTGACAGGGAGACTGCCAGAAGGAGATATCAGTCTTGATGTTGGCCCCGGCAGCACGCCGTCTGCAACGGCAAAGGCCTTCAACTCTGGCTATCTGCGGTTTGTGTTGACGCTACAGGTACAAGTGCAGGCAGACGTTTTTGTACCTGACGTCGCCTGGAGTGAAAAATGCCCGTTTGATAAGTCTGAACAGGTGAAAACCGGCAGCGTCTGCACCGAACCGGGTGGAGACCGGACATTCACCCTCTACGGCCAGCAGTACACGCTTTACCGCGACTGCTGGGGATACACTGATACCTACGTCTCGCAATCGGCCGACAATGGCACTTGTGATGCGTATATGCAGACCCCGGCCTGCACCGTGGGCTCCACGACCTGTCTCGACAGCCTGAACGGTACCTGTTTGCGTGAGCAGGTGGTTTTTTCCTGCGAGGAAAAAACCAGTGGCAGCGCACAGCTGTGCGGGGGTGAACTGGTCTGTGCCGATGGCAGCTGCGACCAGCTGGATAACGGTAAATCGAATGGGTTTCAGTCTGCCGTCTCGGGACTGGCCGCGCTGGCGGCTGCCGGTAAAGATATCGCTGCCCTGAATGGCGTCAACGTCTCTGCCTTTACCGGTGAGGGTCGCAGCTGTCGTAAGGCGATGGCGGGTTTCAGTAACTGCTGCAAGGACAGTGGCTGGGGTAACGATGTTGGACTTGCCAGTTGCAACACCGAAGAGAAGGCGCTGGCGGAGGCCAAAAAGCGCAAGCTGAGTATCTACGTCGGTTCGTACTGTGCGCATAAGGTGCTCGGCGTCTGTATAGAGAAGAAAGAGGGGTACTGCCAGTTTGAAAGTAAGCTCGCGAAAATCATTCAGGACCAGGGGCGTCGCGGCCAGCTGGGTATCGGCTTTGGTCGCGGAAGTTCGCCGGACTGCCGCGGACTGACGGTGGCGGAACTGCAGCGCCTTAATTTCGATAACATTAACTTTGCTGACTTTTATGATGACCTGGAAAACGGTATCACGCTGCCGGCAGACCAGGTATTGCTTGACCGCGTCAAAGAACAGATTGCCGGGCAGATGGCGGGAGGTGGTCTGTGAAGCGAACCCTCCCGATAGTATTCCTGTTGCTGGTTACAGGGACGCAGGCAGCGACCGTCAGTCCAGAGTCGTCGCAAAGCGCATTTCCTTCGTCTGTCCTCTCATCCTCCGGGAGCTATGTGGATGCGCCCATTGTGGGCTGGCACTGGTACAACGAACCTCAACCCGAAGAGGGGGACGAGCCGGAAGATGACACAGTTCCGCTCAGCGCTCTGCCGCCAAACCTGCAGATGTCATTGCTGCAGAAGCTGACAAAAGAAAAGCTCAATAGTGCCATATTGTCACCCTCCCCGGAGAAAGCGGCGGACTATCTACGCATGCAGTCTTATCTGATGAACCTTTCCGGGCAGTTTACGCAGTCGGCCAAAAAGGCGCTGCTGCTATATCCGGATCTCGATTACAACCTGGAGCACAGCCGCTATAACAGCACCACAACACTGCAGCAGACAGCTGCCCGTCAGCGGCAGAATGATGCTATTTATAACCTGGGACAGCGCTATGGCCTCTTCCTGTTTTACCGGGGTAACAATCTGCTGGATACGCAGATGGCAGCTACGGTGCACCAGTTCTCACAACAGTATGGACTGTCGCTGGTACCGGTCAGTATGGACGGGGCGCGCAGTGCAGGCCTGCCGCAGACCCGACAGGACGGTGGACAGGCGGCGAAGATGGGCGTCAGCCAGTTCCCCGCCCTGATGTTGGTTGAGCCGGGAAGTGAACAGTATCAGCCACTGGCATACGGCTTTATGACGCAGGACGATTTAGCCCGCCGCTTCCTCGATGTGGCGACCGATTTTAAGGCACAATACTGATGTCAGCCCGTGTCTTCGATTCGAAGCCCTGATACGCGTGAAAACTTGCGGGTATTGTTGGTGACGACAATCAGCCCACAGCTACGCGCATAACCCGCAATCATCTGGTCATAAGGTCCAGTCGGCTGGCCTGTGCGAGCCTGCTCAGCCCTGATTTGCCCGGTATGTACGGCAGTAAATGTGTCGTAGGTGAGGACCTCAATGCGGGCAGCAAAGCTTTCCACGACGGCCAGATTTCTCGCGGGCGCTACACTTTTTTCGGCACCATAAATCAGCTGATGCTTATGGAGGTTAAATTTCAGGCGAACCTGTTCTGGTCGATTTTTGATAGTAAAAATACAGATATTGGTATCAAGCATGTATTTCAGCATTACAGGCTTTCCCTGTTCTGCATTTCTGGTTGTTCACGGTCATTCATGAAGTCCACTGTGGCCGCATCACCAGAAAACCAGTCGTCCCAGGCATTGTCTGCAGGAGTAATTCTCCGTGTTTCCCTACTGCGATAATTTCAACATGTTTGACATCATCTGGTAGTGCAACAGCTTTGGGCAGACTTACGGCCTGGCTACGGTTACTCAAAAATACGGTTGTTTTCATTCATAGCCTCCAGAGATATGTCTTGCGTGTATCCCAGGCATAAACAGATGGAAGGATAGGTTAATGGGATATACAAAAGGAAAATAATATGGAAGGTCATAACAATATCCGGGTCAGCCTGCAGGAAACGCAGGTTAAACAGGAAAACCTGCTGCTGTTCTGTGGCATGGCCTTTATGGCAGCAGGCCCGGCGTTCTGGTTTCTGATGAACAGCGCCATTAATACGCGACTGGTCACGTTAAACCCCGATTTGGCCGGACTGACAGAGGTTATTAACGTGGCTGTTGCTCTGCTGTTTGCTGTGTCGGGGGCGGCACTTGCGCTGGCGGGGTGGGGTTTGTCTGCATGGTATACCTGGCGGGAAGTGAAATCCAGTGAGACTGGGTCAGGAGGAAGGTTGTGAAGCGTGTTTTGTTTTGTTCTCTTTTCTGGATGTTTTTTTCTCAGTTTGTGTGTTTCCGGTTGATGGGGCGTTCAATGGGGCATGATGATGCCTTTTTTACGGTGATCTACGCCGCCGGGACGTTATTTCCCGTCGTGATGTTACTGTCCCGGGCGCAGTTATTACCGCTTCCTCTGTTACTGGTGATCAGCGGTTTAATGACATCCTTCTGTGTGGTCTGGGTCTGGTATGCTGCCACGTATATCTTTTTTTAATGTACCGCCGGTAAGCTGTGGAGAAAATTATTAAGACTGAAATACAGTACCAGTTGTATAGTCAAAAGCCATATGAAATAAAGTAAATACGTTATCACCGTTATTTTACCTGTTATTTTTTGCATGTGGAAAAAGACGGTAACAAGCAGCCATGAAAAAATTATGGTGAAGGTCAGTTTTAATATAATAGAAAAAACAATGGTAGTCGTTTTGTGAGGCTGTATTGTCTGTAAATATTGTGCCTCACCAAGGAGTAAAACAAGGGCGGTATTACCCAATAATGAGTCCCGAATGATATTTCCGAAGTGTTTTAACGTTCCAGGTCCATGTCTGAGAAGTGCTGTCTGTAATTTTTGTTTATTTAATGTTTTAAACATCCCTTTAAATCCTTCAGGTAAATTATTTCATACTCATCGTGGAGCACATAATGAGTCACCATTATACAGCGATTTTAACACTTGTCCGAAGCATGGCCTGTTACGGTCTGTTGTCCATGCTGCCCGCACATTTTGCATTGGCTTCGGTGTTGGATGACATTCGTGTACTTGAGGCAAACAAAGAGAGGCTCGCGCAGCAGGAGCGGCAGGTTGTCCCTCGTCCGCATTCGTCTGCCAGACAGTATTCACTGCCTGATAACCGTCAGATCAATGTTGATGACTACCGCATCGTGTTGTTCATGCAGGGGGGATGCAAATACTGCCAGCAGTTCGATCCACTACTGGCGCTGCTCTCTGCACAGACGGGATTCAAAGTATTTCCCTATACCCTTGACGGGCGGGGCGATACGAGCTTTCCGCAGGCGATCCCGGCCCCGCGTGCCGTCCTCGACCAGTTTTTTGGTCCCGGTAATAACGGCGTGACGCCCACGACCTGGCTGGTGAACGTGAATACCCTGCAGAGCTGGCCGCTGGCGCAGGGGTTAACCGATATGAACAGCCTGCTGCAGCGGATTAATCAGGCTCTGGAGCAAAGGAACTAATTAGTAGTTTCTGGCTGTATTACTAAACGTTTTTTCTGCCTGTTGCGATGTAATAAGACCACCCTGTATATCAGATGCAATCATTCGGTGGGATATTAAGGTCAGGTCTGGCTCAGATGCTCCTGTGGCTGATGAAAACGCAGTTTCGGTACGTTTATTTATACCGTTCTAGTACGTATTTTTTTTGACAGCGTCAGCATAACAAATACCGCGCTGAGATACAGTAGTGGAATACATGTAAACAACAGAATAACCCTGGCAAATACTTTCATTCTGGCTTCCTGGTGGAGAGTAAACCAGAAATACTGACATGGCATATACGACGGATATATGACCCGAGACAAAAATAATACCGTTTATTTTCTTTGAGGATCAACAATGAATAAATCATTTCTGATGAGGACGGCTTTCGTCCTCTTCCTGCTGGCCGTTGTCTGCTGTGTAGCGGGTATCGTGGCCTGGAAATTCTGGCACCTCATGTTTGAGTCACTGAAATACGGCTCCACGGATTACACCCAGCTGAACGCTGAAAATCAGGCGATGAAGACACCGTTAAATCTGATGATGTACTGCATGCCGGTGGGGTTTGGTTGTGCGGCTGTGGGATTACTGGTTTCAGCGATCCTGGCTTATGTCCTGGGGGCTATGGAGGCTGTTGTGGCTCATGTGTCGCGCAGACTGAACCTCAAGGGCGGGTCGCATGAGTAAATACGGTATCCGGAACCAGATCAGAGCCAGAATGCTCTGCGGCCTGGCGTTACTGGCCGTCTCTTCATTGTCGCATGCTGATGTGAACAGCGACCTTAATAACTATTTCAACAAGCTGGGTTTTGAAGGTAATGCCAGCGGCGCGGCGGCATGGCAGGGACAGGCAGCCGGGTATGTCACTGGCGGGAATCTGTTTCTTCGCAATCAGGTCAAGCAGATTCAGGTGATGTCGTTTACTCCACCGTCACTGACGGCCGGGTGCGGTGGTATTGATGCCTATCTCGGGGCCTTCTCCTTTATAAACAGCGACCAGCTGCAGCAGTTCGTCAAGAACCTGATGGCCAACGCGCAGGGATACTTTTTCGACCTGGCTCTGCAGACGGTGGCGCCCGAGCTGAAGGATGCCAAAGACTATTTGCAGAAGCTGGCTACAGACCTCAACAGTACCAACATCTCCAGCTGTCAGGCCGCACAAGGCATCATTGGCGGGTTGTGGCCTAAAACGCAGGTGTCGCAGCAGAAGGTCTGCCAGGATATCGCCGGAGAAAGCAATCTGTTCGCTGACTGGGCGGCCTCACGCCAGGGTTGTACTGTGGGCGGGCAGATGAACAACGTGATGGATAAAGCGAGTGCCAGTGAAAAAGACCAGGTTCTGCGAAATAAAAATCTGATGTGGGAAATTCTTAACAACAACGCCATGTTTGGCAGCGATACCGGGCTGAAGGAACTGGTGATGAACCTGACAGGGACAATGATGTATGACGGCAACGGCATACCAAAAGCCCTGGTTCCCCAGGCTGACCACCCGGCTCTTATCCGGGCGCTGATGCACGGTGGCTCGCTGGATATACAGACCTGTGTCTCCACCGGTGATTGCCTGAAAATGACGACTGGCCGCGTGCAGATCAGTGCCAGTAACGCCCTGGTTGAAAAAGTGAAAAGTATGATTAACAGCATCCGGAATAAACTGCGTACGGATGAGCCGCTGTCGGCAGCGGAGAAGGGCTTTATTCAGAGCACATCCGTTCCCGTACTCCGTTATCTGATTGACCCGATGCAGCTCAACCTGAACGTCAATATGCTCTCACACCTGTCGGACTACATCGCCTATGACATTCTCCTTCAGTACCTGAAGGAGCTGATTGACCAGGCCCGGATGCAGATAGCCAGTCGGGGCTACCCTGAGCCACAGATGGAGGTGCTGCGTAAGAATGTCAGCGAATCGTCCAGACAGCTCGAGGCGCTCCAGCAGCAGGTGCAGGTCAAGGCCGATGCGTTGACGGAACTGGATCGCCAGATGAGCTATCTGCGTCAGCAAACCTCGAGCCAGCTGCTCGATCGTTATCAGCAGAACTACCGCTTTGCCGGCCGCGAAGGGGGCATGTGATGGATACCGTTTATGTGCTGACTGGCGGGGAATTCCTGTCGAACATCTTCAACGGTGTAGCTACGATGCTGGGGACTACGGCGTGGTCCTCCATGTTCCGCATCGCCGCGCTGATCGCGGTCATGGTGCTGTTTGCGACCTATATTCGCGGACATGATCCGCTGGAAATCATTAAATTTCTGGCTTTCTTTATCCTGCTGACCAGCATTCTGGTGATACCCAAACGTACGGTGCAGATTATTGACCGCTCGAATGCAACCAGCATTCATACGGTGGCAAACGTGCCGCTGGGGCTGGCGGCACCGGCGAAGTTTATTACCAGTATTGGTACCGCCCTGACGGAAGGGTTTGAGACGGTCTACCACACGCCTGACTCGGTAACCTACAGCAAAACAGGGATGCTGTTCGGCGCTAACCTGGTGGGGACTGCCACCGATTTTATATTCCGCAATGGCGATCTGGCGGAACTCTTCACGGCGTATGTCCGCAACTGCGTGGTGGGGGATATTCTGCTGAATAACAAGTACTCCTTCCAGGAGCTGATGAACAGCACTGACCCGTACTCGCTGATATTCCGGAACCCCAGCCCGCTGCGCGGTGTGATGGTTTCCTATGGCAACACCGCGGCCACCCGGGAAGGTTTCTGGACCTGCCAGGAACTGGCCAACAACGTACTGAAGTCGCAGCTGAATGTGGATACGTCAACAGGTGGAAAAACCTGGGATTATTATGTTTCCCGTATAACTGGCGCGAAGGCAAATGCCAGTGCGCTGTTCGGGACGCTGATGGCGGACAGTTACAACTATTATTACGGCGGTGGCGCCAGTGCGAGCCAGGTGATGCGTTCGGCGGTGGTGATGAACGGTCTGAAGCAGGGGATTTCCTCCTACAGCGCGCAGAATGGTGATGCTGCCGGGCTGGTGAACCTGGCTACTCAGTCCTCCTATGCCAAAATGCGCCTGAGTCAGGCGACTTCAGCCAGTATCGCCACCACTTACCTGCCGCTGATGAACACGGTACTGCTGGCGATGGTTATCGGTCTCTTCCCGGTGATTATCCTGTTGGCCACCGTGCACTCCCTGACCCTGCAGGTTCTGAAGGGCTATATCTATACACTGATTTACCTGCAGGCATGGGGACCGATGTTCGCCATCCTCAATTATGCCGTCAGCTCATACCTGACCAACAAAACCAGCTCGTTGAGTTTTTCGCTGTCAAACCTGTCCGTCATTCAGCAGACGCATGCCGATATTGGCTCCATTGCCGGTTGGTTGTCGTTGTCCATCCCGTTCCTGGCTATGGGGCTGGTCAAAGGGCTGGGCAGTGTGGTGTCGCAGGCCGGTAACTACCTGGGTACGGCAATGAACAGCACGGCGTCTTCTGAATCCTCCCGTGCCGGTGACGGCAGCTGGGCTTTCAATAATCTGCAGACCGATAACGTTGCCGGCAATAAGTGGGACACCAACTATGCCAGCCGTAGCGGAATGGCCATGACCCAGATGGGCAACGGTGCTACGGCGACCCGGACACAAAGTGGAGCATCGGTCTACGATACCAGTGGGGCGATTTCCCGGCTGCCGACCGATATTCAGCTGGACCGTTCGGCGGTCAGTGGATTCCAGCGTCAGCAGCGTGAGGCAGAGAGCCAGCTGCAGAGCCTGAGCAACTCGCTGAGTCACTCGGCCAGTACCGGGACCTCACAACTGTCGCAGTGGGCCAGCCAGCGCGGGAACAGCGACACCGTCAGTCGTGGTGCAGATAACAGCGTCAGCGCAAATGAGGCTACGGCTATCAGTAAAATGCAGAGCGCCATTACGCGTCACGCCCGCGATAATAATATCAGTGAAGCTGATTCTTTGCGTATGGCGATGGAGCAGAGCCAGAATTTGTCAGCCAATGCCGGTGTCGGGGTTTATGCGAAATTTGACTCGAACAGACAGTTCGCCGGGAAAATCCTGGGGTTTGCCAGCGGGATGTCTGTTGGGGGCGATCTTCACGGCAAGATAGATTACAACGCTCAGAATGGCTCTTCGCATGGCACCAGTACTGACATGAGTAACCGGACCAGCACGACGAAAGACTTCAGCGCTCAGGATCTGAAAGATATCCGCCATGGCGTTGATGTGGTCGCCAGCCACCGTACGACCGATAGCAGCAGCCATACGGACAATGCCTCCGGTTCGTTACTTAACCAGATGGCGGCGACCTTCAGCGACATGCGTACTCAGGCCAGCCAGTACAGTGACACACAAAATCGCAGCCATGAATATGCGCAGATGGCGAGCTTTGTGGAGAACAACAGTGCGGCGATCCGCAGCAATGCCACTCAGGAGTTTGTCGAATATGCGAAGCAGAATCATCCGGATGCAGAACGCGTGCTGACCGATGTATCCAGCCCGGAAGCCCGCGCGGAGCGTGAGGCACTGGCCGGACGCTTTGTGGAAGAACGCATGATGCCGCAGCTGGAAGCGCAGTTCCGGGCCAATCAGGGACGATCTGCAGAAGGTATGGGCGGTACGGTTGCTGCGGGTGAGTTACAGGGCGTCAGCCACAGTGACTTTGATGACCAGCAACAGCATATGGCACAGACCGCTGTCGATCGTGGAGTTAAAGCCGAGGGCGCTGTCGCTAGTGAGGTGTCACAGTCACGAGCCGATGTACAGCGTTCTGTTGATTCTGCTCAAGAAAACGTCAATAAG
>ERZ1106922.228-NODE-228-length-24670-cov-11.070404_pt1 | contig 24670 bp, 16 predicted proteins | sample MGYA00403656_ERZ1106922 | MGnify/ENA primary metagenome ERZ1106922 (study PRJEB35170, sample SAMEA104062453) | human gut metagenome | biome: human gut; feature: human-associated habitat; material: faeces | place: Denmark | collected 2012-10-12 ... | reverse complement strand
ACAAGTCAAATGAGGAAATACATTAAAATGCTGAAAAACCATTCCCATTTTTTGAACGCTGTTTTGCGAGAGGGAGCGAGCAAAACGCGTTACCCCGACCGGCGGCACCAAAGCAAAAACGCCCCTTCGCGGGCGTTTTTGCTTTGGCGCTCCTTGGGAATCGAAAATTTGCGGGAGAGAAGCAGCAAAAAAATCAAAGCAACGAGAGCAAATTATTCGCTCAGCCGAGGGCGCGCGGCTAATGCGTGCTTTTTGTCATTCGAAAACCCCACCATAGTGGCGGAGTTCGGAAAAGGCGAAATTCAATGAGGATCGTTTGTATTTATTTTTCATACAGTTTTTTAATTTTTTCTTGTTTTTCTTTTGACTCTTGTTTTTTACGATGGTATTTTGCGTATTCTTTAATTATTGCAAGCAATAGTATAGTACTGCAAATAATTGCAGCACATATTATTATGGTACATTGCCAATCAATGGTCTATTCTTCTCCTTTTGCTTCTGATTTTACTTTTTCCCATTCTTCTTTAAGAATGATTTTTGATAGTTCAATGACTTTATCCCTTATTGCGAGATAATTTGTCGATGTGCAGACGTCTAAAATTTTTATTTGGTTATGCAACATTAAGTGCAAGGTTTCTCTTTCGTTCAAACGTAAAACTACTTGATTCCTCGCTATGTAATACTCAAGTGGTTTATAACTGTTTTGTGCCATATTTGCCAGCGCGAGCATTTCAGAAATGTATTGCCGCATTTCGTTCAACCAAATATTTCTTTTTTCCGAAACAGTTTGATTGAAAATCACTTTTTTGTTCTGTCGCTTTGACCATATATAACCGACAAGTGTAATTCCTGCTGTTATTAAGACTCCTGATACGGAGATAATTGCGACAATTACTTCCTTATCTAACATTTAACCACCTTCGTTCGTGAATTTTATACGTGAATTTTATATTAGAGCAGCGTAAAAGGTATAAAACCTTTGTCTGCCTTTCAAAAACCGTGCTTTTGGTCGAGAGCAAAACGGATTTCTGCCTTAGAAAGCTTAATTTTCTATAAAGTTAACATAAACTTTATTAATTTCAGACGGCTCAGATCCTTTAGGTCTTATTAAGCTTCATTCGGCCTTTGTCATATAAATGTCGATCGTATATCTTGATTTTTTTTGTTATTAAATATCTCTTTAATAATCGTTCTTTAAGAGCGTTTCCAATAACGGTTAGTATAAGTGCTATTAAGATACTTCGCTGCGGTAGACGCGTTTGCCAACGAAGGTCCGGGAATGCTCGCTCCGCTTGTCGCGGTACTATCATAAGAATACCACCAGCCGTTCGGATGTTCAAACACTACGCTCGTCAGTCTGCTGCAATCACTGAACGCATAAGTTCCGATGCTCGTTACATTATTTCCGATCGTTACGCTCGTCAGTCCGCTGCAATCACTGAACGCATTATTTCCGATACTCTTTACGCTGTCGGGGATCGTTATACTCGTCAGCCTGTTGCAGCCATTGAACGCAGAGCCCCCGATGCTCGTCACGCCGTTTCCGATCGTTACGCTCGTCAGTCCGCTGCAATCACCGAACGCATTATTTCCGATACTCGTTACGTTGTCTGGAATCGTTATACTCGTCAGTCCGCTGCAACCACTGAACGCAGAAATCCCGATGCTCGTCACGCCGTTTCCGATCGTTACGCTCGTCAGTCCGCTGCAATTATAAAATGAACACTCACCGATATTCGTTATGCTATCGGGAATGACAAGATCAGTAATAAGTTTACCACTCAAATATAAGTTATGTGCATGATAGAGCGGATTCGCAGTAGAGTCGTTAAATTCTATCGTACACCATGCCGCAAGATCGGTTATATGCACTTCCGTCAGTCCGTTGCATTCCGAGAATGCAGAACTTTCAACGCTCGTCACGCCGTTTCCGATCGTTACGCTTGTCAATCCGCTACAATCAAAGAACGCACGCCGTCCTATGCTCGTTACGCTGTTTGGTATCGTTATACTCGTCAGATTGTTGCAATATCCGAACGCATAATCTCCGATGCTTGTCACGCTGTCGGGGATAATAAGCTCAGTTATGAACTTGCCGTTCAAATACAAGTTATGTGCATAATAAAGCGGGTTAGCAGTAATTCCGTCAAATTCGATTGCACACCATGCCGCAATGTCGCTTATATGTATTTCCGTCAGTCCGCTGCAACCCGAGAATGCAGAACTTTTAATGCTCGTTACGCTGTTTCCAATCGTTACGCTTGTTAATCCGCTACAATCAAAGAACGCAGAACCCCCGATGCTCGTTACGCCGTTTCCGATCGTTACGCTCGTCAACCCGCTACAACCATAGAACGTAAGATCACCGATGCTCTTTACATTGTCGGTGATAACAAGGTCGGTTATGAATTTGTCGTTCAAATACAAGTTATGTGCATAATAAAGCGGATTAGCAGGAATTCCGTCAAATTCTATCGCACACCATGTTGCAATATCGGTTATATGCACTTCCGTCAGCCCGCTGCACTTATAGAACGCAGAATCCCCGATGTTCGTCACACCGTTTCCAATCGTTACGCTCATCAGCCCGCTACAATCATAGAATGCAAAACTTCCTATGCTCGTCACGCTGTTTCCGATCGTTATGCTCATCAACCCGCTACATTCATAAAACGCAGAGCCCCCGATGCTCGTTACATTGTCCGGAATGGCAATGCTCTTCAGATTGCTGCAATATCTGAACGCAGAGCCCCCGATACTCGTTACGCTATTTCCAATCGTTACGCTTGTCAGTCCGCTGCACTCATAGAATGCAGAATCCCCGATGTTCGTTACGCCGTTTCCAATCGTTACGCTCGTCAGCCCGCTACAACCAAAGAATGCGCCGTAAAGAAGATCACCGCCCGTTATCGTCACATTCCTGAGCGATGTGGGAATGTAATAGTATTCATAATAGGAATTTGCATAAAACTGTTTTGCGCTGGTTCCGCCCGTATAACTGCTCGTGCCAAAAATATAACCGAACAACGTGGAAGCGGAAGCGTCCGCTGCCGAAGCTTTGCCGCCCACGAACGGGAGCGTTATGCTCGTCAAACTGCTGCAACCAAAGAATGCGGAATTACCTATGCTCGTTACGCTGTGGGGAATTGTTGCGTTCTTAAGGCTGATGCAATTACTGAACGCTGACCCGCCGATGCTTGTTACGCTGTCTGAGATTGTTATGCTTGTAAGGTTGCTGCAATTTGAGAACGCAGAATTTCCGATATTCGTCACGTTGTCGGGAATCGTCACACTTGTAAGTGAGCTGCAATCACGAAACGCATACCGCCCTATACTCGTCACGCTACTACCGATGGTCACGCTTGTCAGTCCGCTGCAATCTTCAAACGTAGAATCTTCGATACTTGTTACGCTGTTTGGGATCGTCACGCTCGTCAGTCCGCTGCAACCACGGAACGCATAACTTCCGATGCTCTTCACGCCGTTTCCAATCGTCACGCTCGTCAGTCCGCTGCAACCACGGAACGCATAACTTCCGATGCTTTTCACGCTGTCAGGGATCGTTATGCTTGTCAGTCCATTGCAACTACTGAATGCTGAATCGCCGATATTTGTTACGCTGCCCGAGATCATTACACTAGTTAGTCCGCTGCAACCCGAGAATGCGCTCTTTTCTATGTTCGTCACACCGTTCCCGATCGTCACACTTATAATATACCGGGATTCCGTGAATAAATATGCAGGGATCGTCTGTACGTCATCTCCGAACACGACTGTGATTCCATTACTATTGGATCCGGCATTCACAAATACAGCAGAGGAACTTGATGAATTATTTACGGAAATCGCATTATAATTAATTTGCGTTATTCCGACACAATTATAGAACGCATGCTCGCCAATTCTCGTTACACTGTTTCCGATTGTTACGTTTATCAGTCCGCTACAACCTTCAAATGCATAATTTCCGATGCTTATTACGCTGTCGGGAATGGTGGTGCTCGTCAGTCCGCTGCAATTATAGAATGTATAATTGCCGATGCTCGTTACGCTGTTTGGAATGATAAGGTCGGTGATAAGTTTACCACTCAAATATAAGTTATGTGCATAATAGAGCGGATTCGCTGTAGAATTGTTAAATTCGATCGCACACCATGCCGCAATATCTGTTATATGCACTTTCGTCAGCCCGTGGCATCCTTCGAATGCTGAACTGCCGATTCTCGTCACGTTACTCCCGATCGTTACACTGATTAAATTGGGGCGATAGGACGAATAACTTACATAGAATAGGTAAGCCGGGATTGTTTTAACGGTATCCCCGAAAACTATCGTGATACCTGTGTCGTCGCCCGCATCACAGAATATATAGTTTGCAGAAGTCAGATCGTCAATTGCTATTGCATTATAGTAAATCGTCGTCAGCATGCGGCAACCATAGAATGCATAATTTCCGATGCTTGTTACGCATTTACCGATAGTCATGTCCGTCAAATTGCTGCAATTTTGGAATGCATAACTACCGAGGCTCTTAACACTATCGGGGATGGTTACGCTTATAAGCGAACTGCAATCACTGAACGCATATTTTTCGATATTTGTCACGCTGTTGGGAATATTCACGCTTGTAAAACTGCGGCAACCATAGAACGCGGCAAAAGCAATTTTTTCCACGCCGTCAGGGATGACAAGTTTCGTTACCAACTTTCCGTTGAGATATAGGTTGCCGGCATAGTATAACGGATTATCTGTAGCAGCAGATAAGGAAATACTACACCAAGCGGCCATATCGGTAATATTTACACGCTTTAATCCGTCGCAATTATAGAATGCGCCATAAATACTTGTTACTCTGTCATGAATTTCCACACTCGTCAGCCTGCTGTATCCGCCGAACACATATTTACCGATGCTCGTTATATCACTCGGAATCACCAAATCGGTCACAAGCTCACCGTTCAGATAGAGATTCTGTGCATAAGACAACGGATTTGAATGAAAATTCGAAAACGATATCCTGCACCAAGCCGATAGATCGGTTATATATACGTTTGTCAATCTGCGGCATCTTTCGAACGCAGAACTTTCGATACTCGTTACGTCGTTCCCGATCGTTACGCTCGTCAACCCGCTACAATCATAGAACGCGCCGTAAAACAGATTGCCGCCCGTTATCGTCACACTCCTGAGTGATGTGGGAATGTAATAGTATCCATAATAGGAACTTGTATAATAAGAATTTGCATAATACTGTGTTGTACCGGTTCCACCCGTATAACTGCTCGTGCCGAAAATATAACCGAACAACGTGGAAGCGGAAGCGTTCGTCGCCGAAGCGCTGCCACCCACGAACGGAAGTGTGATACTTTCCAGAGATGCACAACCTGAAAATGCACCTTCTTCAATTTCCGTCACATAATCGGGTACGACGATTTCCTTAGCCGTTTTGTCTTTTATTCCCGTTATGATACAAGAGGTGGTAGTGGAAGTGAAGGTGAAAACAGACATTTCTTTTGTCAATTCATATTTTGCAAGTAGCGTTACATCGTTTGCTCCAAGTACAAAACAATATGTATTTTCCGTTGTAACGAGTTCGCCGTTCAGATACCAGCCCGAAAACGTATATCCAAGAATGGGCGCGGATGCCGTGCATGTGATTTCCGTAGCGTAGTCATACGTTCCTACTCCGGTCACCGTACCTACGTTGTCATCATATTCGACGGCAACATCGTACTTATTAATTTTCCATTTTGCAGTCAGCGACTTATCTTCCGTTAACTGCCATACGGGCAAAGGTTGACCGTATTCGTCCGTAAATCGTATTTCTTTGCTATACCAACCTAGGAAAGTATATCCCATGCGTTCGGGTACGGGAAGAGGGCGCGCCGTATCATAGGTTACTTCTTGTTCATCAGCGCTCACCGTTCCGCCGTTTGCGTCGAGTTCAACAGTGTAAGAATTTGCCCTCATATCGGCATATAAGGATAATTCGTCCCATAAAATGCGCGTCTGATATATAGCTCCGTTTTCCGTCCAATCATGGAATGTATAGCCGGGCGTTGTGTAATCGTAGTTTAGCGCATATTCATAGCCGGTATAAGCGGTTTCGGAATACATCAAAACATTCTTGTGATTGTAATAACTTACAGTAACGGCATAGCTGCGGTATATTGTCAACGTATATACTTCCGCAAGGTCGCCGTTTTCATCTTCCAACATGATATAGAACACGTTGTCGCCGTTCAGCAATTTTCCGTTGCTGCCGGCAGCTATTTTAGTAGGGATCTTGTTTTGCCCGAGAATATCCGAATACAGACTCCATTTTCCCGAAGAAACCGTCACTCTATTCAGGAGGGCAACGCTGTTCGTCGTATGATCGACAAACATATAAATGTCTGTTCCATTGATCATCGCACCTTCGACTTGCGTGATTTCGGGGAGCGCAGTTTTTACCGTGACCTCACATATTGCTGTTTTTCCGTTATGTGATGTGGCGGCGATTGTTGCCGTGCCTCTGCCGACAGCCGTTATTTTTCCGCCTGCAACCGTCGCCACGGACTGATCGGAACTCGTCCATGTAACGGATTTATCCGTCGCATCATTCGGCAAAACGATTGCCGTAAGCGTTTCGCTTTCGCCGATCTCAAACATCAAAGAAGTTTTATCGAGCGAGACTGAAGTTACTTCGATGACTTCGGGCGCCGGCTCGCTGACGGCAACGGTACAAAACGCAGTTTTGCCGTTATTTGTCGTAACGATGATCGTTGCCGTGCCGTTGCCGATCGCCGTAACCTTGCCGTTTACGACCGTGGCGACGGAAGGGTCGGAACTCGTCCATGTAACGGATTTATCCGTCGCGTTGCCCGGCAGGACGGTCGCCGTGAGCGTTTCGCTTGCGCCGATCTCCAACGTCAAGGACGTTTTATTGAGCGATACGGAAGTTACTTCGATGACTTCGGGTGCGAGATCATTGACGATAACGGTACAAGACGCGCTTTTGCCGTTATGCGCCGTTGCCGTGATCGTCGTTGCTCCTTCGGATTTTGCCGTAATTTTCCCGCCGCTGACAGACGCGACGTAAGGATCCGCGCTCGACCAAGATATAGTATTATCCGTCGCATTGCTTGGAGAGACCGTAGCGACAAGCGTATAGTTTTCTCCTACCTCCAATGCCAATGAATCTTCATTTAGTGCGACCGAAATAACGGCAACATCTTTATCGTCATCCGGATCGGTGCCGGGCTCATCGTCACCACCAGGGACTATCCCCGAATCGTTGCCGTGATTTGGATATTCACCGCCTTGTTCTGTGTTCTGTCCGTCGCCGAGTGTTTTATCGTCTCCGCAAGCGGCAAAGAATGCGGCACACACGAGCAAAAGCGTTGCCGATAATGCCAGCAAAATGATGATCAATAATTTCCTTTTACTCATAACGCGACCTCCGTAAGACTATTCATTCCGTGTGCATTATAGCGTATTCTAAACGTTCATCAAATACTATAGTTGATGAACAAATACAAGCGCAGAACACATAAAAACACTTTGGCAATACTAATTCAATAAAATATTTCATATAAAAATATCCGAATATATTGCTATTTTTTAATCATTCTGTTATAATGTAAAAAAGAGTGTTCATCAAATATAGTAATCTATGAACATTATTTTATTATCCTATTCTTTTATTGAGCGCTCCGGAACTTTTGTTTTGTATCGTAAAGAGCGTTCCGCTTTTTTCTTTATCCTTGTTTTGCTCGCGCGTTTGCCCTTATATCCGTTGTCAAACGGCGGAACGTGTGGTATAATATTGCCGTAAAACAAATGCCCGTTACGGAGACGGGCAAGAGGTACTTATGGAAGAGACGGAAAAGAAAGATATTTCGGAAAGCAGGGCTTTCGGGATCGCGGTCATCGCGCTCGTATACATCGCGGCTGCGGCGGGCGGTATCGCGCTCGGCTTGCTGCTGCCGTTCGGGCTGTGGCTGAACACGCTTCTTGCGGATATCGCGGCGACGGTGTTCGTATTCATATTCAGCGTAGCGCTGCGCAATGCTTCGGTATACGACGCGTATTGGAGCGTGCAGCCGATAGTCATACTTGCGGCGTGCCTCGCAGTGAGCGGCGCGAGCCCCGCAGGACTGATAATATTCGTACCCGTATGCGTTTGGGGCGTGCGGCTGACCGTCAATTGGGCGTATACCTTCAAAGGGCTGGGCGCGCAGGATTGGCGCTATACGATGCTCAAAGAAAAAACGGGCGCGTTCTACCCGATTATAAATTTCATAGGCATACATATGGTACCCACTCTCGTGGTATGGGGATGCACGCTGCCTGCGGCATATGCGGTCGTGCTGAAACCGGAGATCAACGCCGGGTACATAATATTCGCCGCGCTCGTGCTTACGTCCTGCGTGTGGCAGGGGATAACTGACGCCCAGATGCACGTTTTCCGCGCTCGCGGGAGCGGCGGGTTCATACGCGAGGGGCTGTGGAAGTATTCCCGCCATCCCAATTACCTCGGGGAGATCTCCGTATGGTGGGCGGTGGCGCTGGCGAGCTTATGCGTGCAGCCGGGCATGTGGTACCTTATCTTCGGCGCGGTCGCGAATACGCTGCTCTTTATTTTTATAAGCATACCGCTCGCGGAAGGGCACCAATCCCGCAAACCTGGATATGAAGAGTACAGACGCGCCACGCGCGCATTGCTGCCGCTTTATAAGCGCAGCCGCACGGCAGAGCCGGAAGGGGAAAACGAATGAACGACGAGCCGAAAACAGATCGGGCGGATGAGCCGTTTGCCGCGCAACAAAGCGAAACTTCGCTCGGGTCTGCCGAGCGCTCGTACAAAAATACTCACGGGCTTGCCGTTGCGATCGTTTCGGCAGCCGCTGCGATCATATCGTGTATCGTCATGGGTCTGATGATGGGATATATATTCGCGAATACGTTCGGATGGGCTTTGGCTTCGATATTATCGCAAGATACCGATATCCCTCAGCCGTCCTCGGTGCCGTACGTTATCGGGATGTTCGTGTGCCTGGCGGTGATGATCGCGGCGTTCGTCCTTTCGATAGTCGCTTTGCGGCGTTACAAAGCCGCGCGGCGTAACGGAGTGCGCCCTGCGGCTACGCTCGCCGTCGCCGTATTTGCCCTCATAGTGAGCGGTATAGGTCTGATATGGTCGGCTATCGGGATCCCGACTTTCGTTAGCCAAGGGCTCGGTCTTTGAGACAGGATATGATAGTATAAGCCCGACGCGGTATCGTCACCGCGTCGGGCAGTTTCATATCCCCAATAATTTTTCTGCGTTCAGGTGCAATATCTTTTCGAGCGTTCTTTCGTCATGCACGTTGCGCTTTACGAAATCCGAAGTGTGCTTTATGTCCCGCCACGGGCTGTCGCTGCCGAAAAGTATGCGGTCGGGTGAGAGCAGATCGAGCGCGCGCCCGAAACGCTCGTCGTCGAATTGCGATGGAGCGAGCGAGAGATCGGTATACATGCCCGTATCCGCAAGAATTTTGATGTCGTCGTCGCTCACTCCGTATCCGCCCGTATGTGCGAGCACGGTCTTTTCGGGATCGAGCATGCCGAGAAGGGGCAGAAAGTCGGGCGCGTACACATCGTACTCGGTGTCGTGCACGCCCGGTCTGCCGCAATGGAACACGGCTATGAGCTCGCATTCTTTCACCGCCCGCCATATGTGGTACAGCCGCGGGTCGCGCGGAGAGAAACGCTGCATGTTGGGGTGGAACTTGATGCCTTTCATCCCCGTGCCCGCATACATGCGTATCAGCTCGTCCGCGCCTTCGCTGAACGGGTGGACGGAAAAGAAGGGGATGAGCCCGCCGCTCTTCGCGGCTTCCGAGGCAAAAGCGTTTACCGTGCGTTCGTGCCCCGGGTGCGCGCATACGGGCAGGAGCACCGCAAGGTCGACGCCCGCCTCCGCCATCGCTTTTTTGAGCCCGCTCACCGTGCCGTCGGCGTCGCCTTCGCGCTTATCGTCCACGCCGCGCAGCGCTTTAGCCGCCAGCTCGTCGGGATAGCAATGCGTGTGAAAATCTATGACCATACATTAAGATTACCACAAATCGCCCGCACGGTCAATCGGATAGATGACCGCAAATCGTTCTTGCCGTATGCCGAATAGGTTGACTGATACGTTCCCTCGGGTATATAATATATCCGAACGGAGGTAACGGAAGAATGAAAGTACTCATGATAAACGGCAGCCCGCACAAGAATGGCTGCACGAACGCCGCGCTCGGCGTGATAGCGGAGACTCTTTCCGCAGAAGGCATAGACAGCGAGATCGTACATATCGGGAGCTCGCGCATATCCGGCTGCATAGGCTGCGGGCATTGCCGCAAGAGCGGCACGCACCGCTGCGTGTTCGGCGACGATATTGTCAACGAAGTGATAGACAAGCTGGAAAAGGCGGACGGACTTATAGTCGGCACGCCCGTGTATTACGCTTCGCCGAACGGCACTTTGGTGTCGCTGCTCGACCGCGTGTTCTATGCGCACGGCGGATACCCGCACAAGCCCGCGGCGGCGATAGCTTCCGCGCGCCGTGCAGGCACGGTGGTGAGCGTGGATGAGCTGAACAAGTATTTCACGATATCGCAGATGCCCGTCGTGTCTTCCACTTATTGGAACGAGGTGCACGGCTCCAAAGCCGAGGATGTCATGCTCGACGAGGAAGGCGTAGCCACCATGCGCAATCTCGCGCTCAATATGGCGTGGATGCTCAGGCTCATCGCCTGCGGACGTGAGCACGGCATTCTTCCGCCGGTCACAAATACCGTTAAGACCAACTTCATCAGGTAATGTGTTTTCGGGGCGGAAACCCCTCTTTCGGTAAAGAGCGGGTTTCCGCCCCGTACCCCACCTTCCCGAGAAACTTAGTCCGAAACAAATGAACGGGTATATCTTTGCGCCTTTTCGGGCGTAGAAAATAATCCCGATTTTCCGGGGAAAACTCAATTTAATCAAGGAGTGTAGCCATGCTGCCCAAAGATCCGTATATTTTGCTGAGCTATGTGAATATGAAGCTGCGCAACAATTATTCGTCGCTGAAAGAGCTGTGCGAGGAAGAGGGGGCGAGCGAGGACGAGATAGTATCCGTTCTCGCCTCGGCGGGTTTTACCTATGACCCCGAACAAAACGCGTTCAGGTAAGAGCGCGGGCAAAGGAAAACTAAAAATATCCCGAAGAGCATTTTGCCGTTCGGGATATTTCCTTATGCTTCGGTCGCGGCGAACATATCCGCGACTGCAATATGTTTTCGTTATTTTTCGCCGATCGTGTCTTTGTACATCTGCGCGTAACCGAGACTTGCGAAGCCGAGGCGTTCGTACAGGCGGCGCGCCGCGGTGTTGTCGGGTTCGAGCTCGAGGCGGTAGCGTGCGGCGGGGAAGCGCTTCACGGCTTCGCTTATGAGCAGCGTACCCAGCCCCAGCCCGCGGGCGGAAGGGCGGACATATACCTCGTCTATCCACACGACGTCGCCGCCCGCTTCCTGCGAACGGGTGAGCGCAAGCAGGATGTATCCCGCGGCTTTGCCGTCCGTTTCGGCGATCAGCGCTCGGGAATACGGGTCGCCGTGCATGAGATCGTCGAACGTCCGCTCGAAATGCGACCGCGGCACGGCATGGAGAACGGCGGGGGACGAGTAGAATTCCTCCGCCATGCTCAGGTATTCGTTTCTGTCTGTTTCGGTCAAGACTCTTACCGTTATGTCGGTCACCGTTTCCTCCCGTTATTCGTTTTTATGCGTGTACGTAACCGGCTATGAGCCTGCCCGCTTCCGCGCAGCCGACCCGCTTGCCTTTGCCGAGATCGGGCGTGCGCCAGCCGTCGGAAAGGAACGCGCCTACCGCGTTTTCCACCGCGCGCGCTTCCTTGCCCATGCCCATGTTGTCGAGCAGCATTGCGGCGGCGAGTATGGTCGCTATGGGGTTCGCGATATCCTTGCCCGCGATGTCGGGCGCGCTGCCGTGTATCGGCTCGAACAATCCGGCTTTTTCCGTGCCGAGCGAAGAGGAGGGGAGCAGACCGATGGAGCCCGTTATCTGGCTCGCTTCGTCGCTGAGTATGTCGCCGAACATATTGGGGCAGAGCAGCACGTCGAACTGCGAAGGGTCGCGCACGAGCTGCATCGCCGCATTGTCCACATAAATGTGGGAAAGCTCCACGTCGGGATAGTTCTCGTGCACTTCTTCGACGATGCGTCTCCACAGTCTCGAGGAAAAGAGCACGTTGGCTTTATCCACACTTGTGACCTTCTTTCTGCGGCCGCGCGCGAGGTCGAACGCGACCTTCGCTATGCGGCGCACTTCGTCTTCGGAATATATCTCCGTGTCGTAAGCGACTTTACCGTCTTCTTTCGTGCCGCGCGGTCCGAAGTAGATGCCGCCGATGAGCTCGCGCACCACCATGACGTTCACGCCGCGTGCAAGAACCTCCTTTTTGAGCGGGCTTGCGTCCGCGAGCTCGGGATATATGACCGCCGGGCGCAGATTGGCGAAAAGTCCCAGCGCCTTGCGTATGCCGAGCAGACCTTTTTCGGGGCGCACGTCCGCGGGCAGCGCGTCCCACTTGGGACCGCCAACCGCTCCGAGCAGCACGCCGTCCGACGCTTTGCACGCCGCCACCGTTTCGTCGGGCAGCGGCACGCCGAACTTGTCTATCGCGCAGCCGCCGAGGAGCTTATAGTCGAGCTCGAACTCATGCCCGAACGTCTCACCGACCTTCTTCAACACTTCCACCGCCGCCGCGGTGATCTCCGGACCTATCCCGTCGCCCGCGAGGACGACTATCTTTTTTTTGCTCATACAGTATTATCTCCGCAAAATTATTTTCGGTTATTATTTTATCGCAAACCCGCCGTTTTTGTCAAGCCTTTGATACATGCCGCAGGTAATGCGGTGCGCCGCCGCTATGTTTTATAAAAGACCGAGGCGTTGACCTCGGTCTTTTGGGTGCCGTTGTTCGCTTATCCGCCTCACTTGTTCAGCAGACCGCCGCGGGCGATGATCGCGCGGATCTCGGGCGGGAAGGGCGGAACGGAGTAGCTCTTGTTTTTCGTCAGGTTCTTTATAGCGCCCGTCGCAAGATCCACTTCCATCTCGTCGCCGTCGGACGCGTCCTTGGCAGCTTCCGCGCATTCGAGTATGGGCAGCCCGATATTGATGCAGTTGCGGAAGAAGATGCGCGCGAAGTCGCAGGCGATGACGCAGGATACGCCGCTCGCTTTTATCGCTATCGGGGCGTGCTCGCGCGACGAACCGCAGCCGAAGTTCTTTTCCGCGACGATGATGTCGCTCGGCTTTACCTTTTTGACGAACTCCCTGTCTATATCCTCCATGCAGTGAGCCGCAAGCGCGGCGGGGGAGGAGTCGTTGAGATACCTCGCGGGGATTATCTCGTCGGTATTGACGTTATCTTTGTATTTATGTACTGTTCCTTTCATTTTCTTTTTTCCTTTATTTTATTTTTCTTTGCCAAGTTTTGCGGGGGAAATCTTCTTTGAAAAGAAGATTTCCCATATCCGATGCCGTTCCCGATAGAATACATTTATCGGGCAATCTCGCGGGTGATGCGCGCAAAACGTCGCTCATAGTACCGCTGCGGGTACAATTTCGCTCCGTTTCACGCACCTGACCTCGCGATTTTGCGCCGCTAAATGCGAGCGGCTATGTCGCGGTATCCTATCGGGACGGCATCGGATCCTCCCTTTTCAAGAAACTTAAATTAAAATAAGAAACTTAAAAACGCTATATTATTTTCTCGATAAACTTAAATGTTAAAATTTTCACAGGTTTTCGGTTTAAGTTTTTTGGAAAGGTCCGGAAAACCTTTTTTGTCTAAAAAAGGTTTTCCGGGAAATTTCCGAAAACATTCCCCGAAATTTACAGCACGCCGATCTTGCCGAGAACGGCGGAGCATGCGGCGACGTAAGGCGAAGCGAGGTATATCTCGCTGTCCGTCGCGCCCATACGTCCGACGAAATTGCGGTTGGTCGTGGCGACGCATTTCTCGCCGCTCGCGAGTATGCCCATATATCCGCCGAGGCAGGGTCCGCAGGTGGGAGTTGACACCACCGCGCCCGCTTCGATAAAGGTCTTTATCAACCCCTCGTCCAGAGCCTGCATGTAAATGCTCTGCGTCGCGGGGATGACTATCGTGCGGACGTTTTTGTTTACTTTGCGCCCCTTGAGCACTTCCGCCGCCGCGCGCAGATCGCTTATGCGCCCGTTCGTGCAGCTGCCGATGACGACCTGGTCGATCGCGATGTCTCCGATCTCGTCCACCGTATGCGTGTTTTCGGGCAGGTGAGGGAAGGATACCGTGGGCTTCAGCTTATCCAGCTCGATGACGACCTCGCGCTCGTATTCGGCGTCGGCGTCGGCGGCGAATACCTTGGGCGCTTTCTTGCAATGCTCTTTAAGGTACGCGAGAGTGATGTCGTCGCAGGCGAATATCCCGTTCTTGGCTCCCGCCTCGATAGCCATGTTGCATATCGTGAGACGGTCGTCCATCGTCATGTCCGCGCAGCCGTCGCCGACGAACTCCAGAGATTTGTACAGCGCGCCGGAAACGCCTATCACGCCGATGAGGTGGAGTATGACGTCCTTGCCCGAAACGTGCTTGGCTTTCCTACCTTTGAGCACGACCTTGATCGCGGACGGCACTTTGAACCACGCCTTGCCCGTGAGCATGCCGTAAGCCATGTCGGTGGAACCCACGCCCGTGGAGAACGCGCCGAGAGCGCCGTACGTACAGGTGTGCGAGTCCGCGCCGATGACGAGATCGCCCGCGCTCACGAGTCCTTTTTCGGGGAGAAGAGCGTGCTCTATTCCCATCTGACCGACGTCGAAGAAATTCTCCACGCCCTGCGCCCGCGCGAATTCGCGGCAGCATTTGCACTGCTCTGCGCTCTTGATGTCCTTGTTGGGCACGAAGTGATCCATCACGAGCGCGACTTTGCTTTTATCGAACACCTTGCCGCCGCCGTGAGCTTCTATCTCTTTGATGGCGACGGGGGAGGTGATGTCGTTGCCGAGCACGAGGTCGAGGTCTGCGGTGATGAGCTGACCGGGGACTACGTTGTCCAGACCTGCATGCGCGGCGAGTATCTTTTGCGAAAGCGTCATTGCCATATAGTCACATCCTTGTATTTCAGAATTTCTTTTTCATCACCGCGCCGTGAGGAGCGTCGGTAACGAGGTAGGAATACCTGAGCAGATAACCCGTAGGGTTGGAATCCTTTGCCTTTGTTTTCTTCATGCGCGCGGCGATCTCTTTCGCGGAAACGTCGAGATCGAGCTTGCCCGCGGGTATGTCTATCTTGATCCTGTCGCCGTCGCGTATGATGCCTATCTCTCCGCCTGCGGCAGCCTCGGGAGCGACGTGTCCTATTGCGGCGCCGCGCGTTGCGCCCGAGAAACGCCCGTCCGTGATGAGCGCCACGCTTGCGTCAAGCCCCATGCCGACGAGCGCGGACGTGGGCGAGAGCATCTCGCGCATGCCCGGACCGCCCTTAGGTCCTTCGTAGCGTATGACGACGACGTTGCCTTCCTTTATCTCGCCGCCCATGATCGCGCGCACGGCCTCTTCTTCGCTGTTATAGCACTTGGCTATACCCGTGAACTTGAGCATCTCCTTTCTCACCGCGCTGCGTTTGACGACCGCGCCCTCTCTGGCGATGTTGCCTTTGAGGAACGCGAGCCCGCCTGTGGGCGAGAGCGGCTCGTCGCAGGTGTGGATGACGTTGGTGTCCGTTATCTCGGCGTTCGCGAAGTTCTCCGCGAGCGTCTTTCCGTTTATCGTGGGGGCGCCGCCGTCGATGAGACCCTTGCCTGCGAGCTCTTTGAGCACCGCGGGGATACCGCCCGCCTTACCGAGCGCATCCATGTCGTATTCGGAAGCGGGGGAGAGTTTGCAGAGATTGGGAGTCTTTTCGGCGGCTTCGCGGAACATGTCGTAAGTCAGATCTATGCCGCATTCGTTCGCTATCGCGATGAGGTGGAGCACGCTGTTGGTGGACGCGCCTATCGCGTTATCGCAGGCGACGGCGTTGAGGAACGCACGCTTGGTGAGTATCATGCGCGGGGTCACGTCGTCGGCGACCGCCTTCATGACGACTTTGCCCGCTTCCTTTGCGAGGCGCAGGCGTTCCGCGCTCGTCGCGAGCACGGTGCCGTTGCCGGGGAGCGCTATACCGAGCGTCTCCATAAGGCAGTTCATCGAGTTGGCGGTGTACATGCCGCAGCAGGAGCCGCAGCCCGGGCATGCGCTGTTTTCCAGGCATGCGAGGTCGGACATGGACATCTTGCCCGCCTGCGTGGCGCCCACGGCTTCGAACATCGCCGAAAGCGATACCTTGCGCCCTTTGAACACGCCCGACTCCATCGGTCCGCCAGAAACGAGCACCGTGGGGATATTGACGCGCACCGCTCCCATCACCATGCCGGGAACGATCTTGTCGCAGTTGGGGATGAGCACCGCGCCGTCGAAAGCGTGACCGATGAGCATCGCTTCCACGCTGTCGGCTATGAGCTCGCGGGAAGGGAGCGAGTACTTCATTCCCGAGTGCCCCATGGATATGCCGTCGCATATGCCGATGGACGGCACGACGAAAGGCGTGCCCCCCGCCGCGTAGATGCCCGCCTTCACGGCTTCGGCTATGCGGTCGAGGTGCATGTGCCCGGGCACTATGTCGCTCTTGGCGGAGATGACGGCGATGAGCGGCTTGCTCAGTTCCTCGTCCGTCATGCCGAGCGCCTTATACAGCGAACGCTGAGGCGCCTTCTCTATACCTTGCGTAAGATTCTTTCCCATGATCGTATCCTCTCTTTATCCGCGCGTCGCGCGGCGTCCGTAAGAAATTATTCTGCCATAAATTATACACCCCGTGCGCCGATATCGTCAAGGCATTTGGGGCGGGTAAGAAAATTTTATGCTCCGAACGCCTCTGACTCGCATAAAAAAGCATATTTTTCTTGACAAGAAAGCCCTGCGGGGGATATTATTTATAATGTATGGGAACGTCCTGCGACAATAAAGGCGGAGGCGCGGAACTGCGCTTCGAGGATATAAGCAAGAATTTCGGCGGAAAGGCGGCTCTTTCCGGCGTGACTTTCACGTTGCCCGCAGGTTCGTTCGCGGCGCTGATCGGCGAGTCGGGTTGCGGCAAGACCACGCTTCTCCGCGTCGCCGCGGGATTCGAGAAGCCGGACGGCGGCAGAGTGTATATAGGCGGGCGGGACGTCACCGATCTCCCTCCGGGCGAGCGCCGCTGCGGCACGGTGTTCCAGGACTTTGCGCTTTTCCCTCATATGTCCGCCGCGGGAAACATAGCTTTCGTCCTGCGGGCGAGGAAGCGCCCGGGGGCGGACGGCAGGCTTCGCCGCATGAGCGCGAAAGAGGCGCGGGCGGAAGCGGAAAAGCTGCTCGACTATCTCGGTCTCGGCGGCATGGCTCCGCGCAAAGCGTCCACGCTGTCTGGCGGAGAGAAACAGCGGGTCGCGATAGCCCGCGCCGTGGCGACGGGCGCGGACGTGCTGCTCCTCGACGAACCCACGAGCGCGCTCGACGGCATGAGCAGGCTGCGTTTCCGCTCATGGCTCGCCGAGCTGCGGGCTAAAACGGGCGTGACCGTGCTCTGCGTCACGCACGACCGCGAAGAAGCGATGGCTTCGGGCGGTACGGTGTGCGTGATGAGCGAAGGTCGGCTGCTCAGGACGGGCAGCGCCGAAGAGGTGTACTGCGATCCCCGCAGCGAGGAAGCGGCACGGCTCACCGGACCTTGCGGCGTGCTTCGCGGCGTGGTGCGCGGCGGCGTTGCGGCGTTCCCGGGTGGCCCCGAAGCGGTATGCGACGGCGAGGAGGGAAGCGCGGCGGAGGCTTACGTGCGCCCCGAGAACGTCGCGATCGGGAGAGACAAGGATGCGGGCGAGTATAAGGGGGTCGTGACCGCGTGCGCGTTCTCGGGCGGCGGATACGCCGTTACGGTAAATGCGCTTTGCGGCAGACTGGAAACCCGGTCGGACGTGCCTTATACCGAGGGCGAAGAGATATATTTCGGCATAAAAGACTTAAAGGCGGTGAGCGTTAATTGAGCGACATAATGTACGACGGCATAGTTATAGGCGCGGGGCACGCGGGCATAGAGGCGGCGCTTGCTATCGCACGCACGGGTTTCCGCACGCTCGTGCTCTCCGTTTCGCTGGACAACGTGGGCTGGCTCGCGTGCAATCCGTCGATAGGCGGTACGGCGAAAGGTCATCTCGTGCGCGAGATAGACGCTCTCGGCGGCGAGATGGGCGTGGCTGCGGATAAGTGCCTGACATGTCTGCGCATGCTCAACTCGTCCAAAGGTCCCGCGGTGCGCAGCCTGCGCGCGCAGGTGGACAAGTACGCGTATCATAAGTATATGAAAGGCGTGCTGGAAAACGAGAAGAACGTCACGCTCCGCCAGGGCGAAGCCGTGGAGCTGCTCACCGAGGGCGAAGAAGTGACGGGCGTTAAGACCGCTTTCGGGCTGACGTACCGCGCAAACGTCGTCATCGTCTGCTCGGGCGTGTATCTCGGCAGCGATATCATCGTGGGAAGTACGGTGCTGCCACAGGGGCCTGCGGGCTTCCCGCGCGCGAACGGGCTGACGGAAAGCCTGCTCTCACTCGGCATAGAGGTGCGCCGCTTCAAAACGGGCACGCCCGCGCGCGTGCATAAGGACAGCGTGGATCTGGACAAACTCACGGTGCAGCGCGGCGAAGAGGGACTGTACTCGTTTTCCGCGCTGTCGAAAAAGGTGAAAGCGACTGCGGAGACCTGCTGGCTGGGTTACACGAACGAGCATACGCACGAGATAATAAGAAACAACCTGCACCTCGCGCCCAAGTATAACGGACTTATAAAAGGCACGGGACCGCGTTACTGCCCGAGCATAGAGGACAAGATCGTGCGCTTCCCGGACAAAGAACGCCATTCTTTTTTCCTCGAACCCGAGGGGGACGGCACGAAGGAGATGTATGTGCAGGGCATGAGCACGGGGCTTCCCGCAGCCGTGCAGCTGGAGATGTACCGCTCCATAGAGGGGTTCGAACATGCGGAGATCATGCGCGACGCTTACGCGATAGAGTACGATTGTATAAATTCCCTCGAGTTGCTCCCTACGCTCGAACATAAAAAGTATAAGGGGCTGTATTTCGCGGGTCAGGTGAACGGCACGAGCGGCTATGAGGAAGCTGCGGCGCAGGGGCTCGTCGCGGGGCTGAACGCTTCGCTTGCCATGCGCGGACAGCCGCCTCTCGCTCTCCGCCGCGACAATTCGTATATAGGCGTGATGATAGACGACCTCGTGACCACGGGCACGGACGAGCCTTACCGCATGATGACGGGGCGCGCGGAATACCGCCTCTGCCTGCGGCAGGACAACGCGGATACCCGCCTCACTCCCGAAGGTTACCGTGTGGGGCTGGCGGGAGAGAAGCGCATGCGGTTGCTCAGAAAGAAGCGCGCGGCGCTGGAAAAGGGCAGGGCGCTCCTCGGCGTCACCGTTCCCAAAGAGGAAACGGAGGGCATATTCGCCGAAACGGGGATGCCCGTGCCCGCGTCCGGCATCACTTACGGCGGGCTCATGCGCCGCCCCGAAGTGTCGGCGGACATGATAAAACGCCATTGCTCCGCGCTGAGCTTCCTTTCGCCGTCCGAAGCGGAGGAGCTGTTCACCGATGTGCGCTACGAGGGATATCTCGCGCGGCAGGAAAAAGCGAGAGAGGAAAGCGTCAGACTGGAAAACATGCGCATCCCAGGCGATACGGATTACATGAGCATGCACGGTCTGCGCCGCGAAGCCGCGGAGAAGCTGGATAAAGTGCGCCCTATGACGGTGGGACAGGCTTCGCGCATACCCGGGGTGAACCCCGCGGACATCAACGTGCTCATCATCAAGCTGAAAGCGGCGGCGAAAAAAGAGAACGACTGATTTGCCCGCAACGGATTGACAGGCGCGGGCGCGATATGATAAAATAACTATGGAGGCGATCCGATGAAGATAGGTATACTGACGAGCGGCGGCGACTGCGCGGGACTCAACGCGGTCATACGCGCGATAGGTCTGTATTGTTTCGAAAATATCCCCGGCGTAGAGATCGTGGGCATACCCGACGGTTACGGCGGGCTCATCCGCGGCGACAGTTTCCGTATGAGCGAGAGCGACCTCGGCGACATACTCGATCGCGGCGGCACGGTGCTCGGCACTTCCCGCCAGCCGTTCAAGCGCATGACGGTGGAGGAGAACGGCGAATCCCGCCTCGAAAGGATGTGCGAGAACTATAAGAAGATGGGGCTGGACTGCCTGTTCACGCTCGGCGGCGCGGGCACGCACAAGACGGCGGCGCTTCTAAGTTTCGAGGGCTGCAACGTCATCGGTCTGCCCAAGACGATAGACAACGACATCTACGGCACCGACGTGACTTTCGGATTCCAGACCGCCGTCGAGGTGGTCACCGACAGCCTCGACCGCATAAAGACGACGGTCGCGAGCCACCGCCGCACCATGCTCGTGGAGATCATGGGCAATAAAGCGGGCTGGCTCACGCTGCATTCAGGCATCGCCGCGGGCGCGGATATGATCCTCATCCCCGAAATGCCGATAGATGTGGACGCGGTGTGCGAGTTCGTTTCGTCCGGTCGCCGCGACAAGCCTTACAATATCATCGCCGTCGCGGAAGGCGCGATCCTCGCGAGCGAAGCCGCGTACAAGAAGTCTGAGAGGGCTTTCGCCCGCGTTTACATGGGCGAGACCACGATAACCCGTCACCTTGCCGAAGTCATCGGGGAAAAAACGGGTACGGAAACGAGATATACGGTGCTCGGTTATCTGCAGCGCGGCGGCACGCCCTGCGCTTACGACAGACTGCTCTGCACACGCCTCGGCGGGTTTGCGGCGAAGCTCGCGAAGGAAGGGCGTTTCGGCGTGACCGCGGCGGTAGTCGGCGGCAAGATAACCTTCAACGCGCTGTCCGACATCGCGGGCAAGTACAAGCTCGTCGATCCCAAGGGTCCGGCGGTCGCCTGCGCGAAGAGTTTAGGCATAGGGTTCGGTACAAAATAATATATAGAACGGTGTTGGCCCGGCAAAGCGCTTCGGGCAAGGGAGGAAATTTATGAAGTATGCGGTAGCGGACATCAGTTCGAGCAGCCTTTCCGTGATAATCGCGGAAAAGACGGGTAACGTGACCGAGATCACGGGCAAAGAGAGGGAAAGCCTCAGCCTGCTGTATTACATGAACGGCAGCGATCTTTCCCGCCGCGGCACAGAGAAGCTCGTGACCGCGCTTTCGCAGATGAAATCGCGTCTTGCGGAAATGAACGTGGAGAAGTGCTGGCTGATAGCTACGGCGGCGCTGCGCCACATAAACAACTTCGAAGAGGTGGCTGACGCGGTGCGCGCTTCCACTGGCATGGCTCTCAACCTTATCGACGGGGAGAGCGAAGCGTATTTCGATTACGTCGCAAACGCGTGCTATTCGAGCTGCGAGAGGGCGGTGCTCGTCGACCTCGGCGGCAAGAGCATGGAGATATGCGCTCTCGGCGAAAAGAAGGACATGACGTGCTTCGATTTCGGTCTGCTCGACCTTTACGAAAAGTTCGCGGATAAGATCCAGCCCGACGAGGACGAAGCCAAGGAAATGGGCAAATACGTCAAGTCCCGTTTCGACAAAGCGGACCTTCCCGGCAAGGGCGTGTATTCGACGGTCATCCTCGTGGGTCAGACCTGCGGCGCGATATACGACATGTACGCGGATCTTACGGATATCGAGGACGGCGACGGAGCAAAGACCATGGAACGCAAAAAGTTCTCCAAACTCGTCAAACGCCTGGTCGGCGGGGCGGACAGGTCGCGGCTCATCCTCAAGACCGCGCCCGAAAAGACTCACGTCATCCTGCCCGCTGCGGTGGTGATAAAAAAGCTGCTCAAACGCTTCGACGCGTCCAACGTCATCGTCAGCGACCGCGGCGTCAAAGAGGGATATCTCTCTCTTGTGCTGGAAGGGCGGGAGAGCGGAGCTTATTACGATTTCGCCGCCGATTCTTCTGTAGGCGAGCCCCGCGCGCCCGAGACCAGAAAAGATAAGAAAAAGAAGGAGAGCGCGCCCCGCGCCCGCCGCCGCACGCCCGTGCGCCGCGACGAGAACGCCGAGCCCGCGTTGCCCCGCCGCCGCGGCAGACCGAGAAAAGCGGAAACGTCAGCAGGATCGTCGCCCGCGCCCAAACGCCGCGGCAGGCCGAGAAAGGCTCCCGCGCCCGCCGCGCAGCCTTCGCCCGAAACGGCGGAAGCCGTCGAACTCACCGACGAAGGCACCGCAGACTGACGACAATACCAAATAATAGTATCTGCGTGCATAAGTAACATTCAACAAAATGCGCAGCAAAATAGTATCTGTGCGCATAAGTAACAATCGCAGAATTCGTAGCTTTAGCCGCGAGATTTTCGGATGATAAGACGCGCAGCACGCAAGCGAGCGGAGCGTTAGCGCCGCGCAAGGAATAAGGAAAAGGGAACTTCCGGGCAAGATGTAACGGGAATAATTGTTCGGGAGACAAACGGAGTGAAAGACATTTTGGCAGACAAACTTAAAAAGAGATTTATTAACGGCGAGTGCATGAACCGCGAATACAGCTGGCTGCTGTTCGACCGCCGAGTGCTCGACCAGTCGCAGGATCCCACGAATCCGCTGCTGGAAAAGTGCAAATTTTTATCCATATTCGGGTCTAATCTCGACGAGTTCTTTATGGTGCGCGTGGGCAGTCTCGTCAACGAGAACGCTCACGACCCTCAGGCTAAGGACAACAAAACGGGCTTGACCGCAGCCAAGCAGCTCGAAGGCATAGCCGCTGCGGCGGCGAAACTGTACGCGGAGCGCGCCAAGTGCTATAACGCTCTGCGCCGCGAGCTTTCCTCCGCGGGGATCAAGATACTGCGCGAGAGCGAACTCACTCCGCGCCGCCGCGAGGAATGTCGCGAGATATTCTCCTCGCGCATACTTCCGCTGCTCTCCGTGATGGTGCTGGACGCCAAACACCCGCTCATGCAGTTCGAGAACATGAAGAGCTACATGCTCTACGACCTCAACCGCGACGGCAGGCGCATGATAGGCGTGCTGTCTTACAGCGGCGCGCTCGACAGGCTTTACCGCGTGGGCACGGGCGAAAAGGTGCGCCTTATCCCGATAGAGGAGCTCGTGCGCGCTTTCGGCGATATGGCTTTCATAGGCTACACCGCGGGGGACAAGATGATGATGCGCGTCACGCGCAACGCGGATTTCGACACGCACATCGACGACAGCGACGTAGAACGCGATTTCCCCGAGATCATGAGGCGCAAAGTTGAGTCGCGCGGCAAGATGAACGTCGTGCGGCTGGAAACGGATAAAGAGACGTCCCGCCTCAAAGACTTCGTCGTCAAGCTGCTCAGGATAAAACCGGAGTTCTGCTTCACGGACGAGCGGTTCTTCGATTACAAGTTCATGTTCAACCTCGGCAAGTTCCTGCCGCCCGAGCGCGCGGCGCAGCTCAAATACCCGCCTTTCAAAGGCGCGGTGCCCGAATACGTGCGCTCGTCGCCGTCGCTCATCGATACGGTCATGAAGCGCGATATGTTCCTTTCGTACCCTTACGACAGCATGTCGCCCGTCGTGGACCTTCTCGAGCAGTGCGCGTCCGACGACCGCGTGATGAGCATATCCATCACGATATACCGCCTTGCGAGCCATTCGCGCATAGCCGATCTGCTCTGCCGCGCCAGCGAGAACGGCAAACAGGTGACCGTTGTCATAGAACTGCTCGCGCGCTTCGACGAGGAGAACAATATGTACTTCGCGTCCAAGCTGCAGGAAGCGGGCTGCACGATCATCTACGGCATGGAGAATTTCAAAGTCCATTCCAAGATAATTTCCGTCGTGCTCAAAGAGGGCGACGACATACGCTACATCACGCACCTCGGCACGGGCAACTATAACGAATCCACGAGCAAGCAGTATACGGACCTCAACATCGTAACGTCGGATACGACGATAGGCGAGGACGCAGTGGCGTTCTTCCGCAACATCGCGATATGCAATACCGATTTCGAGTACAAACGTCTGCTCGTCGCGCCCGAAACTCTCAAAGACGGGCTCATAAAATACATCGACCGCGAAACGGATAAAGCGCGCCGCGGCGGGGAAGGGCGTATCCTCGCCAAGATGAACAGTCTGACGGATAAGGACATCATGGATAAGTTCGTGGAAGCGAGCTGCGCGGGCGTGCGCATAGACCTCATCGTGCGCGGTATCTGCTGCCTTATCCCGGGCATCCCGGGCAAGACGGAGAACATGCGCGTGATAAGCATAGTAGGGCGTTTCCTCGAACATTCCCGCGTATACTGCTTCGGCAGCGGCGACGACCGCGTCGTGTACATCTCCAGCGCCGACCTCATGACGCGCAACACCGACAAACGCGTGGAGATAGCCGCCCCCGTCCTCGACGGCAAGATAGCCGACCGCATAGTCGGTATCCTCGAGCTCATGCTTTCGGATAACGTCAAAGCGCGCAAGCTCTGCCCGGACGGCAAGTACCGCCGGGTCGAGACCCTCGGCGATCCCGTAGAAGATCGGAAGAG
>ERZ1106922.220-NODE-220-length-25119-cov-13.400535_pt1 | contig 25119 bp, 25 predicted proteins | sample MGYA00403656_ERZ1106922 | MGnify/ENA primary metagenome ERZ1106922 (study PRJEB35170, sample SAMEA104062453) | human gut metagenome | biome: human gut; feature: human-associated habitat; material: faeces | place: Denmark | collected 2012-10-12 ... | reverse complement strand
GGCGGAGTATGTGACCGAGCACGTAGCCCGTCAGAGATGTGCTATGCGCCGTCCCCCACAAACATGATATAAAGGACGGCAATAAAATTTGCCGTCCTTTATATCATCATTTCGTAATGTCTTTATATCGTTTGGGCCGCCGATCCCTAAACAACCCCCACTCCAGACGCGACTGCGCGAGCGCGTCGAGATCGAACTCGGCGTAGAGGATGACCTCCTCGGTCTTGCCGGCGGAGGCGATCAGCTCGCCGGTGGCGTCGGTTATGAAGGAAGAGCCGTAGAAGGTCAGGGAGCCGGAGTGGCCGTTGTTGGCGGCGCAGGGCTCCACCGTTTCGGTGCCCACGCGGTTGGCGGCGAGGACGGGCATGAGGTCGGACGCGGCATGGCCCTGCATGGCGCGGCGCCAATGCGCGGAGCTGTCCACGCCGAGGATGGGTTCGGAGCCTATCGCCGTGGGGAAAAGCAGCAGTTCCGCGCCGTTGAGCGCGAGGCAACGCGCCGTTTCGGGGAACCACTGATCCCAGCATATGCCCACGCCCACACAGCCGAAGGAGGCCTTGAAGGGCTTGAAGCCCGTGTTGCCGGGGGTGAAGTAGAACTTCTCCTGGTAGTAATGGTCGTCGGGTATGTGGGTCTTGCGGTAGACACCAAGTATCTCGCCGTCCTCGACGAACGCCGCGGAGTTGTACAGCGTGTTGCCGTCCTTCTCGTAGAAGCTCACGGGCAGGGCGACGCGCAGTTTTTTGGTCAGCTCGCACATCCGCCGCACGGCGAGGTTTTCCTCCGTCGGTTCGGCGTAACCGTAATACTCGTACCTGCGTTCCTGGCAGAAGTACGGGCGTTCGAAAAGCTCGGGGAGCAGCACCAGCCGCGCGCCCGCGCGCGCCGCCTCTTCGGTGAACGCCGCCGCCTTGTCCACGTTTTCCTTTCTGTCCGCCGAGCAGTGCATCTGCACGCAAGCGACCTTGACCTTTCTCATTCCTTACCCTCCGGTATCTGCTGAGTGATGCAATGCACGTTGCCGCCCCCGACGATGATGGCGCGAGCGGGCACGCGCAGGATCTCCCTGTCGGGGAACGCGTCCGCCAGCACTCCCGCCGCGACGTCGTCGTTCTCGTCGCCGAAAACGGGCATTACCACGCCCCCGTTGGTCACGTAAAAATTGACGTAGGACGCCGCCAGACGCTCGCCCGGCACGCGTTCGTCCTCGCCCGGTTCGGGCACGAACCCCGCCGCCTCGCGCTCGGTTATGCACACGGGGCGTGCCGGCAAGGGCAACAGCCGTACGCGCAGCCGCCGTCCGCGCGCGTCCCGCACGCTCTCGAGGTACGCCCTGTCCTCGCGCAGGCGCGCGTAGTTGGGGTCGGAGGGGTCGTCCGTCCACGCCAGCACGACCTCGCCGGGCGACGTGAACGCGCACACGTTGTCCACATGCCCGTTCGTTTCGTCGCCGTATATCCCGTAAGGCAGCCACAGCACCGCGTCGCCGCCCAGGTATTCCAGCAGCCTCGACTCTATCTCCGCTTGCGTGAGCGCGGGATTGCGCCCCGCCGAGAGCAGACACTCGCTCGTGACCATGAGAGTGCCGTCCCCGTCCGAATGCACGGAACCGCCCTCACAGACGAAGGGGCGCGCGTCGTAACGCCGCAGTCCGAGCGCGTCGCACACAGCGCGGGCGAACGCGTCGTCCTTGTCCCAGGACGCGTACAGCCCGTCCACCTCGCCGCCCCAGGCGTTGAACCGCCAGTCCACGCCCCGCACCTCGCCGCCGCGCACCACGCAGGTGGGGCCGACGTCGCGCGCCCAGGCGTCGTCCGTGACCGCGTCCAGCAGCGTGACGCCGCCCGACGCGATAAGCGGCGCGAGCAGTTCCTCAGCCGACGGGCGCGACGCGGGGCTGACCGCCAGCCACACGCGCTCGGAGCGCGTTATCGCGCGGATGACGTCGGCGAACGCGGCGCGCGCCTCACCGCCGCCGTATATCCACGAGCCCGGACGCTCCGGCCAGATCATGACGGTGCCGGCGTGACGGGAGTATTCGGCGGGCATGGCAAAGCCGTCCGCGCGCGGGGTGCTCATATCGCTCATGAAAGTCTTCCTTTGAAATCCTCGTAACCGAACGTTCGTATGACGCGCACTTCCCCGCCCCGACGCAGCGCGATGGCTGGAAGCGGCATGCCGTTGAACGTGTTGTTCTTGACCATGGTGTATATCGCCATGTCGCCGAAGCGCAGGCGGTCGCCCACAGCGAGCGGGCGGTCGAAGGAGTACTCGCCCACCACGTCCCCCGCCAGACAGGTGCGGGACGCCAGACGGAAGGTATACGCCTTTTCGCCCGCCTGCCCGCTGCCTTCGAGGGGCGGACGGTAGGGCATCTCCAGCACGTCGGGCATGTGGCAGGCGGCGGACGCGTCGAGTATCGCGACGGGCATGTCCGCCTCCACTATCTCCATGACGGTCGTCCACAGCTCGCCCGCGTCCAGAGCGACGGCCTCGCCCGGTTCGAGGTACACCGTCACGCCGTAACGGTCCTGCAAACGCCCGATGATGCGTTCCAGCCTCGCCACGTCGTAGCCGCGGCGGGTGATGTGATGGCCGCCGCCCAGGTTGAGCCACTTCATGCGCGGGAGGTACTCCCCGAACTTCTCTTCCAGCGCCGCCACGGTGACTTCGAGCGCGTCCGAGTCCTGCTCGCACAGCGTGTGCATGTGCAGGCCGTCCAGCTCGCCCGCGAGGTCCGCGCGGAAATCGCGCGCGCGCACGCCCAGACGCGAGCCGGGCGCGCAGGGGTCGTATATGGCGTGGGACTGCGTGGAGCACTCGGGGTTGACGCGCATGCCCACGCTGGCGTTGCCCCGACGCGCGCCGAAACGCTCGAGCTGGGAGAAGGAGTTGAACACGATGTGGTCGCATATGCGCGCCAGCTCGTCGAACTCCTCGTCCGAGTACGCGGGGCTGAACACGTGGTTCTCCTTGCCCATCTCCTCTTTGCCCAGGCGCGCCTCGAACAGGCCGCTCGCCGCCGTGCCGCAGAGGTAGCGGCCGATGAGCGGATAGAGCGCGTACATGGCGAACGCCTTTTGCGCGAGGAGCACACGGCAGCCCGTGCGCTCCTCCAGCGCGGCGAGCACCTCGAGGTTGCGCCGCAGTTTGTCCTCGTCCACGACGTAGACGGGGGTGTGTAAGGTGCGCGCGTTCATCAGTCCACGAGCACGGGGTCTTCGTCCACCACCCAGGGCAGGCCGTAAGCGTTGAGCGCGTCCATGAAGGGATCGGGATCGAACTCCTCCACGTTGTACACGCCCTTGCCCGTCCACTTGCCCGTGGCGACGAGCAGCGCGGCTATCATCGCGGGTACGCCCGTGGTGTAGGATATCGCCTGCGACTCCACCTCGCGGTAACACGCCTGATGGTCGCATACGTTGTAAATGTATATCTTTCTGTCCTTGCCGTCCTTCTTGCCCGTGAAGATGCAGCCGATGTTGGTCTTGCCGTGCGTGCGGGGACCGAGCGTCGCGGGGTCGGGCAGCAGCGCTTTGAGGAACTGTATGGGCACGATCTCCCTGCCCTCGTACATGACGGGCGTGGTGGAGAGCATGCCCACGTTGCGCAGGCACTCCATGTGCGTGAGGTAGCTCTGACCGAAGGTCATGAAAAAGCGGATGCGGCGCACGCCGGGCACGTTCTCCGCCAGCGACTCGATCTCCTCGTGGTGGAGCAGGTACATGTCCTTCTTGCCCACCTCGGGGAAGTCGTACTCGCGCTTAATCGACATCGCGGGCACTTCCACCCACTTGCCGTTCTCCCAATAGGAGCCGGGCGCGGACACCTCGCGCAGGTTGATCTCGGGGTTGAAGTTGGTGGCGAAGGGATAGCCGTGATCGCCGCCGTTGCAGTCGAGTATGTCGATGGTGTCGATGGTGTCGAAGTAATGTTTGAGCGCGTAGGCCGTGAAAACGCCCGTCACGCCCGGGTCGAACCCGCTGCCCAGCACGCCGAGTATGCCCGCTTTGGCGAACTTCTCGCGGTACGCCCACTGCCAGGAATAGTCGAAGTAGGCGGTGAAGCCCTTTTCCTTGCAACGCTTCTCGTACACCGCGCGCCACACGGGATCGTCCGTATCCTCGCACTCGTAGTTGGCGGTGTCGATGTAGTCCACGCCGCACGCGAGGCAGGCGTCCATGACCGCGAGGTCCTGATAGGGCAACGCGAGGTTGAGCACGACGTCGGGACGGAAAGAGCGGATGAGCTTTTCCACCTCGCCCGCGTCGTCCGCGTCGACGGCCGCCGTGACGACGCGCGTGCGCGTCCCGCTCTTTTTCAGCTTGTCGGCGAGCTCGTCGCACTTCTTCTTGGTGCGGCTGGCGATCATGAGGTCGGTGAACACCTCGTCCGCCATGCAGCATTTACGTATGGCGACGGACGCCACTCCGCCGCAACCGATGACCAGCAGTCTGCTCATTGTCATTCCTCCGCTTCTTTGAGTATGTCTTCCACGTAGCGCGGCAGCATGAACGCGCCCGTGTGCAGGTTGGTGGTGTAATACCAGGTCTTGATGCCGCGCTTGTTCCACTCGTCCGGACGGAAGTCGTAGAGCGGGTGGTATTTCTTGGACGCGAACCCGAACAGCCAATACCCCGACGGACAGGTGGGGATGTGCGCCTGGTAGACGCGGCTGAGCGGGAAGCACTTGTACACCTTGCGGTGCATTGCGCGGCAGGGCTCCTCGTCCTCGTCGTAGAAGGGACTGCCGTGCTGGTAGACCATCACGCCGTCCGCGCGGAGCGCCTTGTAGCAATTGCCGTAGAACTCCTTGGTGAACAGTCCCTCGGTGGGGCCGAAGGGGTCGGTGGAGTCGTTTATGATGAGGTCGTACTCGTCCGAACGCCCGCGCAGGAAGCGCAGTCCGTCCTGGATGAATATGCTGACCCGGGGATCGTCCAGACCCGCCGCCGTTTCGGGGAAGAACTTACGGCTGACGTCCATGAACATCTCGTCCGGCTCCACGACGTCTATGCTCTCGATCTCGGGGTAGGCGCACAGCTCCTTGGCCACGCCGCCGTCGCCGCCGCCTATGACCAGCACTTTGCGGACGCGGGGGTGTACCGCCATGGGCACGTGTACCACCATCTCGTCGTAGATGAACTCGTCCTTTTCGGAGAACACTACTTCCCCGTCCAGGCTGATGAACCGCCCGAGGTCCACGGAGTCGAAGACGTCCACCTGCTGGATGTCGCTCATGCCGCTGAACAACTGCCGCGTGACGCGTATGTCCAGCTTGATGTTGGGGGTGCTGAAATCGGAAAACCAGATCTCCATTGACCTTTCTCCTTTATGGCCTTACGGCATTATTTGAGCACGTTGAGGTGCTCGACGGCTATGTCCGCCGTACCCTGCATGGAACAGCCCTTGCGCTTGGCGTACTCGATGTACTCGAGGATGTCGCGCGTGATGCGCTCGCCGGGCGCGAGGATGGGTATGCCGGGCGGGTAGCACATGACGAACTCGCCGCATATCCTGCCCTCCGTCTGCGCGATGGGCAGCGTTTCCTTGGGCGCGTAGAACGCCGCTTTGGGCGCGACGACCACCTCGGGGATGATGTACTCGTCCGCGAGCATGCCCGTCTTGTCGCGCTTGTACAGTCGGCGTATGTCCTCCAACGCGCCCACCAGCCGCTCTATGTCCTGTATGCGGTCGCCTATGGAGATGTAGGCCAGGATGTTGCCTATGTCCCCGAACTCGATCTGTATGTCGTACTCGTCCCGCAGTATGTCGTACACCTCGATGCCCGCCAGCCCCAGATCGCGCGTGTAAACGGACAGCTTGGTCACGTCGTAGTCGTATATGCTCGTGCCGTTGACCAGCTCCTTGCCGTAAGCGTAGTAGTCGCCCAGCTCGTTTATCTCGTCGCGCGCGTACTGCGCCATCTCCATGACCTTGGCGAACGACTCCTTGCCGTGCAACGCCAGGTTGCGGCGGCTGATGTCCAGACTGCTCATCAGCAGATAGGACGCGCTCGTCGTCTGCGTGAGATTGATTATCTGGCGCACGTAGTCCGCGTCCACGTTCGGACCCAACAGCAGGAGCGAGCTCTGCGTCAGGCTCCCGCCCGACTTGTGCATGGATACCGCGCTCATGTCCGCGCCCGCCTCCATCGCGCTCACCGGCAACGCGTCGTTGAAATAGAAATGCGTGCCGTGCGCCTCGTCCGCCAGAGCCTTCATGCCGTGCGAGTGCGCGATACGCACGATCTCGCGGATGTCCGAGCATATGCCGTAGTACGTGGGATTGTTCACCAGCACCGCCACCGCGTCCGGGTTGGCCTCCACCGCCTTCTCCACCTCGCTCGGTATCATCCCCAGCGATATCCCCAGACGCTTGTCCGTCTCGGGATTCACGTATACGGGTATCGCTCCGCAAAGCACCAAGGAGTTGATCACGCTCTTATGCACGTTGCGCGGCACTATGATCTTGTCGCCTTCCTTGCATACCGACAGTATCATGGACTGCACCGCGCTCGTCGTCCCGCCCACCATGAAAAAACACCTGGCCGCGCCGAACGCCTCGGCGGCAAGGTTCTCCGCGTCGAGTATGACCGAAGAAGGCTGACACAGATTGTCCAGCGGCTTCATGGAGTTCACGTCCAGACTGACGCAACGCTCGCCGAGCAGCGACATCAGCTCGGGATTGCCCCTCCCGCGCTTATGCCCCGGCACGTCGAACGGCACGATGCGCATACGCCTTATGCGCTCGAGCGCCTCATACAGCGGCGCGGATTGTTGTCTTTTGTCGTAGTTCATTTTACCTCGCAAGCGAACCCCGTTCGCATCGAACTTTTCATTCCGTCATCCCCCGCCCCTCGCGCATAAACAGCAATCGCGGAGCAAGAGCAGATTTTTTTTTGTACATGCCCGTGGCGGTATAAGTGTCAGCGGTAAGCAACGCACAACGCCTTATGTAAACAAACCCCCTTCGCGGGTGAAGCGCAACATAAGGCTCACTATGGAAGTGAGGGAGCGCTTTGCCGACCGAACGACCTTCTGTCGACGCTCGGCGGCTATGAGCCGAGCGGAGGGAAAGTCCAAGAAAACGATGCAGAGCGGCGGCACGCTTGCGCACGCCGCCGTGAACATCGTTGTCTTGAATATAAAAACATAAGGTCGGGCAGTATGACCGACCTTCCATTGGCGTTCGCGCTTTGCCGAAACATACACGCGTGAGCGTGTGTGTTGTAGGCAAACAACCGGCGCGAAATAGATTCCTTTGGCGTTCGGGCTTTGCCGAAACATACACGCGGGAGCGTGTATGTTGGAGGCAAACAATCGGCCCGAGATAGTGTTCTATTTTTTCCTCGTCAGCAAAAACACCAGCAGGAAGGCGGGGACGGCGAGACTGATGGAGAGGATGACTTCGACGGGGATGGCGAGGGTGGTGGTCTCGGTGACGGGCGGGAGTTCGCCGCCCGCGTCTATGGAGCCGTCGTCGGGCGGGTCGACGGGGCGGATGACGTTGTCGGGAGGGAGGGAGACGGTCACGCCGTCGGGGCCGATGTAGCCGCGCAGGGTGCCCGAGGAGGTGACGGCGCGGCAGTAATAGACGTTCTCATAGCCCGCCTCGCCGTAGAGGAAGAGCTCGTCGGTGACGGACACGGCGGTGAGGACGTTGGAAAGGACGGGGTCGGCGTAGAGAAACACGGACGCCACGCCGCGGTCGAACAGGACCTTGCCGCCCGTGGCGTACTTGGTCTCCGGCTCGTAGTCCACTTCGGAGGCGTCGCCCGTGCGGATGTAGCCCGAGAGATCGAGGTAGGTCACGCGCGTGTAGTCCTCGCCGTTCTCCTCGACGGCCACGAAGTAGGTCGCGGGCAGCATGAAAAGGCGGGTATAGGATACGCCGTCGAACACGTAAAAGGGTATGCTCTCCGCGACGAGAGCATACGAGGGCGCGGGCAGTTGAGTCGCCAGCACCAGCACGGATGCGAGTAATGCCCAGACTTTCATCCGCATGAGTATAACACTTCGGTGAGTGAGGAATTTGAAAGATATGCGAGGATCGTGATGGATACGGACGAAAAAAAACTACTTGCGCGGCTGATCGCCACCGAGCGCAGGCTCGCCGCGGCGCACCGCAACAATCGTATAGACAGGTACAACGCGCCGCCGCTCGTTCACGCCAAGCAGCTTGCCTTTCACAAGTGCGACAAGCGCGAACGCTGGGTGTTCGGGGGCAACCGCAGCGGCAAGACGGAGTGCGGGGCGGTGGAAACGGTGTGGCTGGCGCGCGGCATACACCCCTACAAGCCCAACAAGCCCACCGAGGGGTGGGTGGTGTCGCTGACGCGCGAGGTCCAGCGCGACGTCGCCCAGCGCAAGGTGTTGTCCTATCTCAAACGCGAGTGGATAGCCGACGTGGTGATGGTGAGCGGCAGGTCCTCCGCGCCCGAGGGCGGGGTCATCGACTACATAAGCGTCAGGAACGTGTTCGGCGGGCTTTCCCGCATAGGCTTCAAGTCCTGCGAGAGCGGGCGAGAGAAGTTCCAGGGCACCAGTCTGGACTACGTGTGGTTCGACGAGGAGCCGCCCGAGGACGTGTACGACGAATGCCGCATGCGTGTTTTCGACCGCAAGGGCGAGCTGTTCGGCACCATGACGCCCTTGAAAGGCCGTACGTTCGTGTACGACCGCATATACATGTCGGACGACCCCGACGTGTGGTGCGAGTTTATGGAATGGGCGGACAACCCCTACCTGGACGCGGGCGAGGTGGCGAGGCTGACCGCGTCGCTGTCCGCAGACGTGCTGGAAACGCGGCGTTACGGCAGGTTCGCCACGCGCGGCGGGCTGGTGTATCCCGAGTTCGACGAGAGCGTGCACGTCGTCGATCCCTTTCCCGTGCCGCCCGAGTGGCAGGACCGTCTTTCCATCGACCCCGGTCTGCACAATCCGCTGTCCTGTCACTGGTACGCCGCCGATCCCGAGGGCAGGGTGTACGTGGTGGCGGAGCATTACGCCGCGGGCAAGGACGTGGACTGGCACGCCGCGCGCATACGCGAGAAGTGCGAGGAGCTGGGCTGGCGGTCGGACTCCAAGGGCAGGTACGAGGCGCTCATCGACAGCGCCGCCGACCAGCGCACGCTGTCGGGCATGCGCAGCGTGAGCGAGTTGTTCGCGGAGCGCAGCATACTCGCCGACTCCCGCGTGTGCAAGGACCTTTACAGCGGCATAAACACCGTCAAGTCCTATCTCAAAGGCGAGGAGGGCGTGCCGAAGCTGTACGTGTTCCGCAGCTGCCCCAATCTCATACGCGAGTTCGGCGGGTACTCGTGGGGGGACGGGGAAAAGCCCGTCAAGCGGGACGACCACTGTCTGGACGAGCTGCGGTATTACCTGATGACCAAGCCCGCGTCCAAGCCCCTGCCGCGCACGCTCACCGAGATAGAAAAGGACAAGGACAGACTGGCAAAGCTCGCCATGAGAAGGAGGAAGTATGTCCGATGAAAGGAAACTGATGCGCGCGCTGGAAAAGCGGGCGTACGGTTACACCGCGGAAGAGCGCAGTTCGGAGTATGACGCGGAGGGACACGAGATCAGGACGCGCGTGACGGTCAAGGACGTCCCGCCCGACATGACCGCCATCAAACTGCTGCTCGAGATGCGGGGCGACGCGCGCGAGCCCACCGAAGAGGAGCTCGAACGCGAACGCGACCGCCTGCTGGCGTTGCTCGCGAAAAAGATCGTTAAGGAGGATAAGCAATGAACATCACTCAATGCAAGTACAAGATACGCTGCGAAATGGGCGCGTGCGGCAAACGCGCGGCGTACACGCTTACGCCCGGGCGTACGGGTGTGCGCGCCTGTCTGCACATATGCGCGGATTGCCTCAGGGAGCTGAGCGAGCTGGGCGCGAAGGCGCTCGGCGAGCGCGACGGCAAGAGCGCGGGGGAGGTGGAGGCATGAAAGACCGCGCCGAGCGCACGGAGGAGCGCGCGGAAGCGCGGGAGAACGAGCGGCTCGCCTCCGAGGTGCGCAAGGACTTCGAGCGGCGTCGCGACGAACGCCGACGTCAGGAAGCGCAGTGGACGCTCAACGCCTGCTTTCTCGCGGGCAAGCAGTTCGCCGAGATAACGCCCGTGATGGACGTCGCCGAGGTCCCGCCCGACTACTCGTGGCAGGAGCGGCAGGTGTACAACCACATCGCGCCCATCGTGGAGACGCGACTCGCCAAGCTGGCGTCCGTGCGCCCCGTCATGAGCGTGCGCCCCGCGTCCGCGTCCGACGCCGACCTCAAGATAGCGGACGCGTCCACCAAGATACTCTCCGCCGTGACCGCGCGCCTGGAAACGTCGGACGTCATCTCGCGCGCCACGCTGTGGAGCGAGGTGACGGGCAGCGCGTTCTATAAGGTGACGTGGGAGGGCGGCGCGAACGGCGACGTGTCCGTGACGGCGGTGCCGCCCTACGAGATCTACCCCGACAGCCTCTACGCCGCCGGGCTGGACGAGGTGCGCTCCATCATCCATGCCCGCGCTCTGCCCGTGTCGGACATCGAGGACGCTTACGGCGTGACCGTCGCCACGGAGGAGGTGGAGCTGGCCGCGCCCGAGCGTTCGCCGCTCGCGGACAACATGCCCTTCACGCCCGTCCGCGCCAAGCGCGACGACTGCGCGCTGCTCATCGAGCGATACGAGCGTCCCACCGCGTCCCGCCCCGACGGCAGGCTGGTCATCGTCGCGGGCGGGGAAGTGCTGCACGACGGACCGCTGCCCTACGTCAACGGTCTGGACGGCTCGCGCACCTTCCCCTTCGTCAAGCAGGACGCCGTAACCGTGCCCGGCACGTTCTTCGGCTCGTCCATGATCGAGCGCGCCATACCCGTGCAACGCGCGTACAACGCCGTCAAGAACCGCAAGCACGAGTTCATCAACCGCATTTGCTGCGGCGTGATGGCGGTGGAGGACGGCGCGGTGGATACCGACCTGCTCGAGTCGGAGGGTCTGCGGCCCGGCTCGGTGGTCGTCTACCGCCAGGGCAGCCGCGAACCGCACATGCTGGACCAGGGCAACGTGCCTTCCGTGTTCGCGTCCGAAGAGGCCAAGCTGGAAGAGGAGTTCAACGTCATCACGGGCGTGAGCGACATCATGCGCTCCTCGGCGGTACCCACCAACGCCTCCAGCGGCACCGCCATCCAGCTGCTCATCGACCAGGACGACACCCGTCTGACCATCACCGCGGACGCCATACGCGCCGCGGTAAGGGAAGTGTCCAAGATGGTGCTGCGGCTGTACAAGCAGTTCGCCGCGACCCGCCGCCTGACCCGCTGCGTGGGCGAGGACGGCAAGGTGGAGCTCATCGAGTGGAAAGGCTCGGACATCGGAGAATGCGACGTGGTATACGATACCGCCGCCGAAACGGCTAACAGCCGCGCGGGCAAACAGTCGCGTCTGATCGAGCTGCTCAATCTCGGTCTGCTCGCGGACGAGGACGGGCGTCTGAGCGCGGGCACGCGGCACAAACTGCTGTCCGTGTTCGGGTACGGCAGTTGGGAAACGGCGGCGGAGCTGCAGACGCTCCACGCCGAAAAGGCGGACCGCGAGAACCTCGAGGCGCTGCGCGGCGGGCTGGGCGAGGCGGACGAGATCGATTCGCACGATATCCACATCCGTTCGCACGTGCGGTTCATGCTGTCCGCCGAGTTCGGCGAGAAGGCTAAGCGGAACGGCAAGCTCAAAGAGGAGATGCTCGCGCACATCCGCAGCCACAAGACCATGGCGGCGCTCACGCGCGCCGCCGAAGAAGGAGGAAGTCATGCGAGTACGCAGAACGATCAGGCGGGAGCTTAAAGCCGAGCTGGAAAGGCTCACCGCCGAGAACGTCGCTCTTCGAGCGGCGTTGGACGCCCTGACGCGCAAGGCGTGCGGCGCGGAAACGTGCGCCGGGGCCGAGCGACAGGCGGAGGGCGTGAGCGCGCCGCGCGTCCTCGGCGGGGGATTCCCCACGCGGGCGGCGCCTGTCAGGGCGAGGACGCTCAAGGAAGCAAAGGCGATATGGCTGTCGCTCTCGGGCGGCGACCGCCGCGGTTGACGGCTCGGCCGGCCGCGGCCAAAATCGTAAGATCGAACGACTACATTATTTTTTCAAAAAAAGGAGTAAGAAGAAAACATGGTGACTATCAATTCGGCGGAAAACGCCCTTAAAAGCGTATACCTCGGCGCAGTGACCGAGCTGCTCAACACCAAGGTCAACCCCCTCATGACCAAGATAGAACAGACGTCCTCGGACGTGTGGGGCAAGGAGATCCGCAAGGCGGTGTCCGTGGGCATCAACGGCGGCATCGGCGCGGGCGACGAGGCGGGCGCTCTTCCCGCCGCGCACGGCAACAGCTATCTCCAGTTCGTGTCGGGGCTGAAGAACCTCTACGGCCAGATCGAGATATCCGATAAGGCGGTGCGCGCCTCCGCGGACGACAGAGGCGCGTTCACCGACCTGCTCAACGCCGAGCTGGACGGCCTGCTCAAAGCGAGCAAGTTCAACCTCGGCAGGATGCTCTACGGCGACGGCACGGGCAAGCTCGCGGAAGTCATGGCCGTGTCCGACACGCTCATGGAGCTGGACGACGTGCGCAACATGATCGAGGGGCTGGTCGTGGACATCTACAACGGCACCACCCCCGTCGTGACGGGCGCGCGCGTCACGAGCGTGGACAGGAGCACGGGCATCGTGACGGTGGACAAGGCGATCACGGGTGTGGACAGCGGACACACCGTGTACGTCCAGGGCAGCAAGGACAAGGAGATCACCGGCCTGGGCGCGATATTCGACAAGACCAAGCCGCTCTACGGCGTGGACAGATCCACCTCTTCGCAGCTCGTGCCGCTCATCATGGGCGACGCGGGCCCGCTCAACGAGGTCATGATACAGACCATGGTGGACCGTCTGGAAACGGAGTCGGGCAGCGAGGTGGACTTCATCGCGGTGTCCGCGGACGTCAAGTACGCGTTCATGGACTACATGTCCCAGTACAAGCGCAACATAGACGTCATGGACCTTGAGGGCGGCTTCCGCAGCATGTCCTTCAACGGCATACCCCTCGTCTACGACCGTTTCGTACCCAAGGGAACGATGTACATCCTCGACACCACCGCTTTCCACCTGCACCAGCTCTGCGACTGGCGTTTCCTCGAAACGGAGAACGGCAACATCCTGCGCCAGAGCCAGGGCTATCCCGTGTACACCGCCACGCTGGTCAAGTACTGCGACCTTATCTGCGACCGTCCCAACGGCCAGGCAAGGATATCGGGCATCACGGACTGATGGACAGGTCGTACTTACGCCCCGTAACGGACGACCTTTATTTTATCGCCTCGCGGTTGCGTGAGATAGACGACACTTACCGCGTGTTCCGCAACACGCGTCGGCACAGGTACGAGGTCCACAGCTTCGCCCAGAAGGGCGACACGCTGTGCTTCGTCGTGCCGTACGACGCGCTGGACGCGCGTACCCTGGAATACGCGAAGCGCACGCGCAATCCCTCTTTCGGCAAGCTGCGCGGCGATTTCGACAGAGGAAAGAGGAGGCTGGAATGGTCAAAGACGTTATCGTGAGCGCGATGCGCATGGCGGGTCTGGACGCCGAAGCGGACGCGCTCGAAGAAGACGCGCAGACGCTCTCGGACGCCGCGCGCAGGTTTTTGCGGTATTACGACCTCGTGGTAAGCGAGATCGCGGACGTGTACAGGCGGGGCGAAAGCCCCGCCCCCGCCGCGATGTCCGACCCCGAGGCGGACTTTTACGGCATTTCGCCCCGCGTGCTCGCCTACGGCGTGGCGGCGGAGCATTTCATTACGGAAGGCATGGACGAAGCGGTCACGTGGGACGGGCGTTACAGATCGGCGCTCGCGCTCTGTTCCCGCCCGCCCGTGCGCGTTAAAGCAAGGAGTTTCATGAGATGAATGAAGTGAGGATGCCGGGCGGCGGCGCCCGGAGGCTCATAGGCAGGTTCGAGGGACCCGAGATGCGGGTGTGGGAGGGCGCGCTCCCCGAAGGCGGAGCCGCCCGCGTGCTGGGTTTCGACACGTCGGACGGCGCCCTCACGGACGGCTACGGGCTGGAAGAAGGCCTGTTCGCGGGCAGGGACGTGTGGAGCGCCTGGCGGTTCGTGCGCTACGACTACGACGAGGAAAAGTACGTGGACATCGTCATGTATTGCGGCGCGGACGGCAAGGTGCGCTACTCCGAGGCGGGCGGCGCGTTCACCGAACTGGCGGGCGCGACGTTCACCTCGCCGCCCTCCGCGGTGGTGTATCGGTTGTACGGCGACGACAGCGTGCTGATGTTCTCCGCTACCGACCGCATGGCGGTGTGGAACGGCGTGGACGAAGTGCGGCGGGTGGACGACAGCCCGCTCATGACCTCGGTCGCGCTGCACTACGAGCGCATGTTCGCGACGGCGGCGGGCGAGGCCAACGCGGTGTATTTCTCGGACGACCTCGACCCCACCAACTGGGACGCGTCCGACCTCGAAGCGGGCGGTTTCATACAGCTGCTGGACGAGCGCGGCCGTCTGCTCAAAGTGGTGGACTTTCTCAATTACGTGTACGTGTTCCGCGAGCACGGCATCTCGCGCGTGACGGCGTACGCCTCGCAGGAGGACTTCTCCGTCGCCAATCTCTACGTCGCGGGCGGGCGGATATACGAAGGCAGCGTGTGCGCGTGCGGCGACGTCGTTATGATGCTGGCGTCGGACGGGCTGTGGAGCTTCGACGGCTACTCGGCGAGCGCGCGGCTGAGCAGCGTCAGGTTCCGTCCCTCGCCCTCGGCGAGCGCGCTGTTCTCGAACGGGAAGTACTACCTCGCGGCCTGCACGGAGTCGGAGGACGGCTCCAACGACACGCTGGTGGTCTACGACGTGCGCTCGGGCGATTACACGCTCTCCCGCGTGGCGCTCGATCGGCTGTGCGCGGTGGGCGACGACGTGTACGGCGTCACCCCCGAGGGCAGAGCGGGCAAGGTGACCGCCTGCGGCGCGCTGTTTGGCACGCCCATGGACAAGCTGTGGGAGAGCGGTACCACCGACATGGACATGCCCGGTCGGCGCAAGACGGTGGCCTCGGTCGCGCTGCGCACGGCAGGCGACGTCACGCTCACCGTCGAGACGGAGGAGGGCGAACGGTCGTGGAACATACGCGGCGGCGACGCGCCCGTGCGGGTGCGGACGTGCGTCGCGGGCGAGGTGTTCCGTTTCCGCATACGCTCCTCGTCGCCCGGCGCGCGCGTGGGCAGACTGAGCTACACGGTGAGGTGACCCATGGACATGGCCAAGGAAGCGCTCCTCAAAGCGGAGGAGACGGAGAGCAAGCTGAACGCGCTCGTTTCCGAGATGCCCTCTTTCGGCGTCTGCCCCTCCGAGGGCGGGACGCGGGCGGAGTACGAGGGCGGCGCGGGCGTGCTGATAGCGAGCGTGTCCAGCACGGGCGAGGGCGTCGTGCGGGTGACGCTGGACGGCGTGACGGTGGGCAGCGTCCCCGCGGGTTCGACGGGCACGCTGGCTTTCCCCGTGAGCGGCAGCGGTGGCGTGGAGGCGGTGGCGGACGAGGGCGTTACGGTCACGTCCTTTTCCGTGATCGCGCTCGCCACGGGCGGCGCGACGTTCTCGCCCGTGTCCGTGCGCGTTGCGGCGGCGGAGGGCGAAACGGGGACTTACGCGGTCGTGCCCGGCACGGAAACGGCGGTATACGACATGTTCGACCCGTCCGCGCCCCTCACCACGCGGTGGGGCGGAAGCGCGGACGTCGCGGCGGGCGACGGCCCCGTGGTCGCGGCGGCGGGGGAGTGCGGGCTGGAGCTCATCGACCCGACGGGCTCCGCGGGCGGCAGACTGCTGCCCGCCGTGAAAGCGGTCGCGCTGGACGCGTGCGACGGCGGATACGTGCTGGCGACTTACGACGGGTCGCTGGTCACGATATCCCGACTGTCGCCCGGGCTGGCGCGCGTCGCGCCCACGCGCTCGCACGCTTCGGCGGGAGTGCGTTCGCTGGCGTTCGTCAAGGGCGCGTACCCGCCCGCGCTCATCATAGAAGAAAACGGTCGCACGCTGTTGCGCCGCGCGGAAGAGGAGGCATTCGCCTTCCTGCCGCTGACGGTGACCGCGGGCGTATAGAGGAGGACACATGAGCATAACGGAGTGCATGGCGAGCGGCGGAAAGTTCGCCGCACGCATCGCGGCGGTGCTGACGGGCGGCACCACGATATACAAAACGCCCGTCGTGCAGGCGAGCGCGCGGGGCGGCGTGCTCTGGGCGCAGTTCACCGCGCGGCTGGAAGCGTCCGAGCTGAACGGCAGGCGCGTGACCGCCGTGGGGCTGGCGGCGGAAGAGGGCGGGACGCCCTTCGTGACGGGCGCGGTGAGCGGCACGTCGTATGAGAACGGCACGCTCGTCGGGGTCGCCGTCGCGTTCGACGCGCCCGAGGGCTGGCTGGACAACGAGGAGATGTTCGCGCTCGTGACGGGGCGCGCGTCCTGGTCGGACGCGACGTTCACCGTGTCGGCGGGCGGCGAGAGTTTCCCCGCGACCGTGACGTGGGGCGCGGACGGCTGCGAGATATCCTCGGCCGCCGACTCCCCGTCCTTCGTGCTCGAGCTGAACGGCAGCCCCGCGCTCGCCGTGCGCGCGGCTGCCGTCGAAACGGTGACCGAGCAGGTGACGGTGACGCTGGACAAGGAAGCGTCGCCCTCGGAGCCGTACGTCATGAGCGTGGACGACGCGGAGTACGCGGAGGGCGGACGCCCTTCCGACGTGGACGTCATAATCAGCCCGATGTCCCTCGCGCCCGAGGCGTTCTTCGGCGAGCACTCGGGGCATATGGCGGCGTTCGGCGAGCGCCTCGCGCTGTGGACGGACCGCGACTTCGCGCTGCTGGAACGCGGCAGGACGATCGCGACGCGCAGCATGACGGGCATCAAGGACGTTTCCGTGGCCAAGGACGGCACTTACGCCATAGCCGCGACGAGCGGCGTGCTGGCGGGCAAGGGCGGGGAAACGCTGTACCGCTCCTCTTCGCCCGCGGAGGGCGTCGCGCTGACCAGCATAGGCACCGAACGCACGCTGCACGTGCTCGCTGGCGGGCGGATGAAGGGCGTCGGACTGCCGGGCGGCGACACGATATACGACGTCCCCACCGAGTGCTTCGCCATACAGCCCTGCCGCGGCAGGGTGTTCGGACTGTCCGAAACGCGCGCGGGGCTGTTCTCTACGACCACGGGCGAGCAGATGTTCTCCTCCGTGATCGCGGACGGCGGCGTGCGCGACCTTCTGGCGAAGAGCGGCGGTCTGTTCGTGGTGCGCACGCCCGCGGGCACCCGTCTGATGGTGTCGCCCGACGTGCAATCCGCCGCGCCGGGAGAGTGCCTGTCGCTGAGCGGACGGCTCATGCTGGCGGACGTGCAGGGCGAGCGCCGTCTGTACGTCGTGGGCAACCTCTCCGACACGTCGGTGTGCGAGCAGTCGGGCGACGAGATCGCGTTCGCCGACAAGCTGTACGTGCGGCGGGGCAACGAGATATTCACGCGCGAGGCGCTTTCCGCCACCGCGCGCATAACGGCGTCCGACTTCACCGAGGGACGGAACGTCGTGCTGACCATGACGGCGGCGCGGAGCGGCAAGAACGCGCGCGTCTCCGTCACGGCCTGATCATGCTGACAAGGAGGTCACAATGGAGATCGTTTCGTCGCTCATAGAGAGCGGCTGTTACTCCGCCGTGTTCGCCGTGCTGCTGGTGTATCACATCCGCAACTCGGGCAGGCGGGAGGAATATTACAGAGCGGTCATCAGCGAGCTGGCGGACAGCCTCGGTCAGCTCGACGTCATGAACGGAAGGATGGACCGCATAACGGAGCTGTGCGAGCGCTTGAACGCGCCGCGCGGCAAGAGGAGGGAGCAATGCGTCTGCGAAGCGCCCGAAGCGTCGCCGTCGGAAGTCCGATCGGCGGTGTAAAACGTCCGGACGGCGAGTATATATACGTCGTCCGCAACGGACAGACTTACGAATATGGTCCGACGGGCGTCGGGCCTTCGCCGCACTCGGGGGCGTTCGCGCCCCTTCCCGACGGTGCGGTCACACTCAGAGGAGGTAAACTTTATCATGAAACGTAGCGAAACGAGGGCGGCTGACCGCCGCGCGGGAGGACAGGCATGAGGAAGAACATCGAGGATTACGTCAACGACTTCATCGCGTCGCTGGAAAACGACAACGACGACTCGCTGAACTCGGACAAGCCCATGGACAGGGACGAACTGCTCAAAAGACTGGAGGAGATCGAGGCGGCGTACTCGGACGAAGGCCAGGCGGGCACCGACATATCCGAGCTCCCGCCACTGCCCACGTACGAGTACAAGGAGTACGACGCGCCGACGGACGAGGAGATCGCCAAGACCGCGGAGAGCAGTCTGTCCGACTACCGCGCGGAGAGCATAGCCGCCATCGAAAAGGCGGCGGAAGAGGGCAGACAGGCGGACAAGGAAGCGCGCGAGCGCGCGCAGGAGTCCGCCGAGCGCACGGCGGAGAGCATAGACTCCGACTATGAGGAGGCGTCCAAGTCGCTCAACGACGACGCGCTCAAACGCGGGCTGGCGCGCTCCAGCATAGCCGTCAACCGCACCGCCGACCTCTCTTCGGCGCGCGCGGAGGCCATGGCGTCCCTCGCGGTCGCGTCCGAACAGGAGCGTTTGCGTCTGGACAGCGAGCTGGCCGCGCTGGAGAACGAGCGCACCCGCGCGCTGGACGCGTTCGACATCGCTTACGCCGCGCGCGTGACCGAGAAGATAAACGAGCTGACGGCGGAACGCACCGCGCGCGAGGAAGAGGTGCTGGAATACAACAACAAGCTCCGCGAGCAGGAAAAGAAGGACGCGGAGGACCGCGCCGAACTGATCGCCGACCTGCGCGAACAGGCGCTCGAAGCGTCCGAGAACGACGGCGTCAACGCGGAACAGGGCGAGGGCGTCAACAAGGCCAAGTACACCGCCATCCACGCCTACCTCTCCACGCTCTCGCGCGAGCGCGCCAAAGAGGCGGTCAGAGAGGACGCGCTCATACGCAACTCGCTCACCGACTACTATTACTACAAGCTCTACAACGAGTACGGCAGGTAAGGAGGCGGCATGAAGATCACAAAAAAATGCGTGATGGCGATCGCGGCCTGCGTCCTGCTCATACTCCAGGCGTTCGGCCTGCGCCCCGACGTCCCCGTGGTCAACGAGATAGTATCCGCGGTATCCTCCGTGCTGGTCATGCTGGGCATACTGTCCGAGTCCTCGGGCGGCGGCTCGGTGAGCGGCTCGGGCGGAGCGGACGCGGGCGGCGACGAGACGAGCGGCGCCGGCGACGCGGAGAGCGGAGAAGACGCTCCCGACGAAGAGAACGGCACGGCGGGCGACTCGCCCTCCGACGCGGGCGAATGACGGCGTTTGCCCGCTCCGCGCGACGAATGCGCACATGAACATACGTACGCCCCGACCGCGCTACCTTGCGCGGTCGGGGCTTTTTTCGTTGCGACGCACCGCGGGCGCGATACGTGAGTTTTTCCTCTTGCATTCGCATGCGGTTCGTGATATAATACGAAAAGGCGGGCATCCTCATCGGGTCGCCCGACGGCGGGAGGAAAAATGATCAGAGTAGCAGTGGTGGAGGACGACAAGAAAGATTCGGACACGATATCGGAGTTTCTGAACAGGTACGCCCGACAGAAAAACGTGGGGTTCGAGATCTCCGTGTTCGGCGACGGACTGGCCTTTCTCGATTCGTTCAAGCCGTCCTCGTTCGATCTCATATTGCTGGACGTTCAGATGCCCGACATGGACGGCATGGCGGTGGCCGAGCGTCTGCGCGCGGTGGATACCCTCGTCCTGATCATCTTCATAACCAACATGGGGAATTACGCGGTCAGGGGCTACGACGTGGGCGCGGTCGCGTTCATTAAAAAGCCCGTGATCTATACGGAGTTCAGTCAAAAGCTCGCACGCGCGTTGTTCACGATCGAGCAGCGTGACAGCGACTTTTTTTTCGTTTCGGGCGGAGGGAGCCAGGTCCGCATCATGGTGCGCGACCTGATGTACGTGGACGTCATGGGGCATATCAGCACTTTCCATCTGGCGGGCGGCAGGATATTCGAAGCGCGCATCCCGCTCGGGACGCTGTCCGAGCAGCTCGCGCCTTACGACTTCATGGCGATAAGCAAGAACTGTCTGGTCAACCCCGCTTACATCCGACGCATAAACACGCAGACGGTGGAGCTGAACGGGTGCGTGCTGGACATCAGCCGCCTTAAAAAGAAGGCCTTTCTGCTGCAGTTCAGCGAGTGGCTCGCCAAGGGCGGAAGGAGTCTGTGACGCCATGCCTCCCATACTTTATTATCTGACCGGCTCGTGGATATTCATAATAACGCTGTCCATGGGCGAGTTCATTTTCTCGGTATCTTACGCGCGGCGGGACAGGTTCGCGCTCCGATATTTTCTGTCGCGCGCGGGCGCGCTCGCTTTCAGCTGTCTGCCCACGCTGGCTTACTATGCCGTCGACGAGGCGCTGAACGACGTCGTGATCACCAATTGCGTGGTCATCGTCGTCTATCTCGTCATGTTCGGTACCGTGCTGCTGTCCATGATGTACAGCTATCGGGAGCCCTTTCTGCGCTGTCTGGTGTCGGGCTCGCTCGGCTTCCTCTGCCAGAACATATACTACGGCTTTTTCTTCATACTGGAAAGCGCGACGGGGCTGAACGTCGCGCTGTATTCCTCGATGCCGTTCCCGTCGGCGTTCGGCCTCACGATCGTGTTGCAGCTCGTCAGCGCCGCCGTCGTGCTCGCGGCGTGTTATTTCCTGTTCGCGGGACGCACCATGCGCTATTCGGTGGAAGCGATGAGCCGTTCGAGCTCCGTCGCCATCGCGGTGGCCGCGCTGCTGTTCGTGCTCGTTTTCAACGCGCTGGGCAACATCTTCAACACGGACAGCACGGTGATAAACATTTTCGTGCGGGCGTTGCTCATGATCTGTTGCCTGGGACTTCTGACGCTGTACGTCATACTCATCAAGGATCAGTTCGTCGAAAGGGAGTCCGCCGTCGTGTCCAAGCTGGACGAGGAGGTGCGGCGACATTACGCGCAGATGAAGGAGACCATGGAGCTGATAGACGTCAAGTGCCACGACATAAAGCACTACATCGCGGTGGCGGGCGAGGAAAAGGGCGTGGCGCTGGACGAGCTGAAAGAGCTGGTCACCATTTACGACACGTCCGTCAAGACGGGCAACGAAGTCATTGACACCCTTCTCGCCGAGCGCGTGCTGTACTGCAACGCGCACGATATCCGACTGACGGTGATAGCCGACGCGAGCCGTCTGGATTTCATCTCCACTGGCGACATGTGCTCGCTGTTCGGCAACATGATAGAGAACGCCGTCGAGGCGGTCGACCGCGTGCGGGAAAGGGAAAAGCGGCTGATAAGCGTGAACATACGACCGGTGGCGGGGCAGGTGTTCATGAGCGTGGAGAACTGTTTCGCGGGCGAAGTCAAGGCGGTGGACGGTCTGCCCGTGACCGACAAGGAAAACGTCGAATATCACGGCTACGGCCTGAAGAGCATACGAATGATCGCGGAAAAATACGACGGAGTGTTCTCGTACAAGGCGGAGAACGGGCTGTTCCGCGTGTCCGTTCTGTTTCCCGTCCCTGAGCCCCGATGATCCGGTCGGAGAGCTTGGCGACTACCGACAGGTCAAAAAAATTACCACTCAGGACATTAGTGTTTACACGATGTCCTTTTTTTATTATACTCGGTCACGGTGAAAGGGTAAGCGGATACCGCTCCCGATCGCTTAGATCAATAAAGCGGAGGCAATGATGAAGGAGAAACTCAGAATGCGCAACGGCATCGTTCTCGCCATATGGATACCCATATTGGCGGTACTGCTCGCCGTGCTCATCGCGCTGAACGTCCTGGGCGGCATTTTCGGCGGCGTGCTGGACACCTCGCTCGGCAGGGGCGAGCGCCACACGATCAAGCCCGAGAACACCGAGAACTGGGACACGGAGTACTATGACGTTAAGTACGGCTCGCTCGAAGAGGCGACCGCGGCGTCAGAGCTTGTAATGAAACAGGTGGACGACGAAGGCACCGTGCTGCTCAAGAACAACGGCGTCCTTCCCCTCAGGAACAAGACGGTCACGCCTTTCGGCAGGGGATACGCGCACCCCATATATAACGGGATGCAGGAGGGCGGCTCCATACTTTACACGCCGCCCGAGAAGGGTATAAGCCCCGAACAGGCGCTGCAAGAGGGCGGTTTTACCATTATCGGCGCTGCGGCGGACAAACAGCCCGAGGACATGGGCCTGACGACGGACGGCGGCTTCGGCGGATACATACAGGACGAGGACGGCAACTGGATACAGGTGTTCAAGTATGCGAACTATCCCGACGCGCCCGTGAGCGCCGAGGGCACGAGCCGTCACAACACCATGTCCTTCGGCGGCGACAACCAGATACCCGAGCTGAAAGCGGACGTTTACGACGATATCGCGCAGTCGGATCTGGACAAGATGGGCGATTCGACGGCGCTCGTGTTCGTCAGCCGCAGCGGAAGCGAGAGCCTTGACAAGAAGGCGGACGCTTACGACGACGGCACGCCGCATTTCCTGGCTCTTTCCAAGAACGAACGCGACATGATAGATTTCGCCAAGGAGAGCTGCGACAGCGTCGTTCTCATAGTCAACTCGTCCAACCCCATGGAGCTCACGCCCGTGATGCAGGGCGATTCGGAAGTGGACGCCATCATCTGGGCGGGACATCCCGGCGATCAGGGCTTCCGTTCCGTGGCGGACATACTGAGCGGGGAAGTCAATCCCTCGGGCAGGCTGGTCGATCTGTTCGCGACCGATTTCACCAAGACCCCGTCTTACAACAACTGGGGCAAGTTCAATTACACCAACGCGGACAACTCTCCTTTCGTGGAGTACCGCGAAGGCATGTACAACGGCTACCGCTACTATGAGACCGCGTACGACATCGAAGCGAACGGGTTCGTGTACGGCGAGCTGGACGGCAAGGGCGCGATCAAGTCGCTCGGCGAGGTCGCCTATCCGTTCGGCTACGGCCTTTCCTACACCACGTTCGAGCAGAAGATAGCGTCCTTCTCGCAGGGCGACACTTTCTCCGTCGTCGTGGAAGTGACCAACACCGGCAACGTGCCCGGCAAAGAGGTCGTCCAGATGTACGCCGATCCGCCTTACACGACCTTTGACGAACAGATGAAGATCGAGAAGCCCACTGCGACGCTCGTGGCGTTCGCCAAGACAGAGACCATCGAGCCGCAGGCCACCAAGACCGTCACGCTCACGTTCGACAAGGACGAGCTGGCGTCCTACTGCTACACCCGCGACAACGGCGACGGCACGACGGGCTGCTATTTCCTCGAAGCGGGGGAGTACTCTTTCACGCTGCGCGCCAACAGCCATGACGTCATCGAGGAGCGCGTCTGGACGAACAACGACGATATCTGGTACGACAACGACAACGTTCGTCCCGCCGAGGTGGAGATGCAGTCGGCCATGTCCGACGACGGCGAGCTGCTGCCTTACCCCGAAAGGAGCATCGAGGACGCGCAGGCCGGATTCATCGCCGCCACCAACCTCTTCCCTTACATGAACGAGTACATGGAGGAGGAGAGCCTCATGCTCACGCGTTCGGACTGGGACAACACGCTCCCCGTCACGCGGACCCCGAACAAGGAAGTGAGCGAGAAGTTCGCCGCCATGTTCGGTCTGGAAAACACTTTCGACTATAAAACGGACGCCAAGCTCGGCAACGTCGAGGGCAGCGCGGTCTACCGCGAGTCCGTGGCCGAAAAAGAGGACAACGGTCTGACCGTGCTGGACATGCGAGGCAAGGATTTCTTCGACGAAGACTGGGAGGTCCTGCTCGATCAGCTCGACTATGAAGCGGACGCCGACGACATCCGTCAGATCCTCGTCGCGGAGTCCTACTTCACCAACGGCGTGGACTCCATCGGGCTCCCGCCCAGCCGCCATTGCGAAGGCGCCAACGGCATACGCCTCAACAACGGCAACGGCCTCGCGTCCGACGACCGCGACACCGCGGCATGGTGCATGGCGCCCATGATGGCGTCCACCTGGAACACCGACCTCATCCGCACCGCGGGCGAGGCCATGGGCCAGGAGGCTCTGCTCAGCGACAGACAGGGCCGCATGGCTCCCGCGTTCAACCTGCACAGAAGTCCTTTCCAGGGCCGCGTGTTCGAGTATTACAGCGAAGACCCTCTGCTCTCCGGCAAGATGGCCGTGGCGATGGTCAACGGCACGTCCTCGATGGGTATGTTCGATTACATCAAGCACTTCGGTCTGAACGACCAGGAGACCAATCGCGCCAACGGGCTCAAGACCTGGGCGAACGAGCAGGTCATCCGCGAGCTTTACAACCGACCTTTCGAGATCGCCATCCGCGAGGCGCGTAAGACGATACGCTACACCGCGGATTCCCAAGGAACGGTCAAGACCAAGGTGATGCGCGGCGTGTCCGCGATGATGGGCGCGCAGAACTGCTTCGGTCCCGTCACCGCTTTCGCCAACTACGACCTCATGACCAGGCTCGTGCGCGAAGAGTGGAACTTCAACGGCGTCGTCATCACCGATATGTTCAGCGGCAACGAGTCCTTCATCGAGCTCACGATCCGCGCGGGTACGGACACCTGGCTGGTCTGGAACGACACCAACCCCGCGGTGCATACCGATACCGCGACGGGCAAATCGCTCGCGCGGAACGCCCTGCACCGCCTCGCTTACGCGATCGCCAATTCGGCGGTATTGCAGGACAGCCCTCCGGGCACGATCATCTATTACGACATGTCGCCCTGGCGCGTGGCTCTGCTCACCGTCACGATAGTGGGCGGTATCGTCATCGGCGCGCTCGCGGTGCTGCTGATACTGCGTACCGTTCACAGCATACGTCATCCCGAACGCTATCGCGCCAAGAAAGCCTGACGGCCGCGCGGCTGACGCATCGATGAATTGTCAAACTAAGTGCAACACTTTGCGAGATTTTCTGTAAACAAATCTT
>ERZ1106922.217-NODE-217-length-25413-cov-10.462536_pt1 | contig 25413 bp, 24 predicted proteins | sample MGYA00403656_ERZ1106922 | MGnify/ENA primary metagenome ERZ1106922 (study PRJEB35170, sample SAMEA104062453) | human gut metagenome | biome: human gut; feature: human-associated habitat; material: faeces | place: Denmark | collected 2012-10-12 ... | reverse complement strand
CCGCCGGTCGGGGTCGAACCGACACGGTATCACTACCACCGGATTTTGAGCGGTCCCCCGGAAGGCTCAAAACACGTTCACTTAGCCACCCCGAAGGGGCATAAAGTCGGATATAAACCGAGCACGACGGCGGGCGCAGCCACCCGCCCCGCCAAGCGGAACACGGCTTAAAGCCCGGGATAAAGGCGGATAACCGGCATTATCCTTTGTTTGTTCCTTATAACGCGACCGCCGAAGCGCAAGTATATATCCGTAGATCGTCGAACGACAGACGGCAACGAAAGAAAAACGGCAACCGCAAGCGATTTAGCGCGGTGCCGTTTTTCGTTGTCGTCCGTTCGACCTACCGTATATTTATGCTTCCCGAGTTCGTGAAGTTATTGAAGCTGTTGTTATATTTCCCCCCGCTCTCGTCTTCCAAACCGAGCAAGTAATCTGCCGAGATGTCAAGACAAATACAAAGAGAACGTAGCATTTCAAGTGACGGTTGACTTCTTCCTTTTTCCCATGAAAATATACTATCGTCAGTTGTATCGATAGCTTTTGCAAGTTTTTTTTGAGTTAAGCCTCTTTCTACTCTTAATTCTTTTAATCTTGTTGCAAATATATCCATATAAATATTTTACCGTAAAAATTACGGATTTGTCTTGACAACCGTAAAATTTACGGTTATAATTAAACCGTAAATATTACGGTTTGCAAATTTACAAAGACCCGCGAGGGCAAAGGAGCAAAGACCATGAAAACAGAGTGCAATATCATCCGCAAGACATTCACCACCGACGACGGCAAGACCCGCGAATACACCGCCTATGAGATCGAGATCGGCGGGCAGACGTTCTCGCTCGTCCCCCGCAGCGAGGATAAAAAGCTGCTTAACTACATACTCGGGCAGGAAGGCTTTTTTGACGAAGCCAAGGGGGCATAATGGATTACGTAAAGATCAAAGACCTTAAAGGCAAGGTCTATATCCTGAACATGGATAACGTTATCAGCGTTTCACCGGCATGCAAAGGCAAGGCTACTTGCTTTACCGCAAGAGACGATCTGATCTTTTATGCCGACGTTCCTTTCGATGTCGTCGCTAACGATCTTTTCGATGACGATGATGACGACAGCGACGACGACAAAGATAATCCCCCGCCCGACGATGACGGCGGACGCAGCATTTCCCCGGAAATGTTCCGCTTTTTACAAGGTAACCGCCGATGACCGTTATATTACCCACACCGGAAGAAGCCGCAGCGATCAAGCGCGGTAATCGCGATCTGATCGACCGCTACTATCTGTTAAACCGCAAGTTTATCGAGGTAGTAGCGAAGGACTATTGCTGGCACGTAACGAACTTTAAGGACTGGGAAGATCTCGCGCAGGAAGCGTACCTACATTTTGACCGGTTTGATTATTCTTCGCCGAGATATTTCTGTCGCTGCTTAAAGGATTGTTTTTGGGCGTACCGCCTGGGCGGCATGCGCAAATACAATCAGCTTTACGATCGTAAAAGTCGTGATCGGGTCGATCCCCCGGAGTGGGCGGTTCTCGACGCTCCCGCGGTCGATCTGGAAGACCGCGACGTTTCAGACCTTATACCCTCGGATTTCGATATTTATGACGAGCTCGAACCCGAGCCGGATATATCCGATCCGGATACGTCCGAACGGTTATATACTCGTTTGTGCGATTTCCTTTCCCCCGAACAAAAGAAGATCTTTACTTACCTTTATTATACCGGATTAACGCAGAAAGAGATCGGGAAAGAAACCGGCAAAAACGTAAACACCGTCAGGCGTTTGAAAATGAACTGCATGGATAAATTCCGCAAGCACGCCGACGAGCTGCGCGAGTGGCTGGCGGATCAAGGGCTCCCGCCCGCGGCATAGTCATTTATTTCCCTCCTTTTATATAGCCCCGGGGCGCGGTTCTCTCCTTGCTGCGTCCCCGCGGGCACCGTTTAGCCCCTGAAATAGCCTGCGGAGCGTTGGCGCTGTTGCATAGGACCAACGTTCCGTAGGCACTGTTTAGCCCACCATAATTCACCAAAGCCCCCACGGGCGCCGACATTCGCAAGGATGACGCGCCCCAACGGGGCGCCTTGATATATATAGAAATAACTCGCCACAAATCGGACGAAAGCAGGTACCCGAACGTGAACTTACAAGACCTTAAAGTTACAAGAAAGACTGTTGCAAAGTCCGCCCGCAGGGTGGACGACAATGACGTTATAGCAGGCTATTACAGGCAGCTTTTCACCGACACCGCGCGGGAGACTTTACTCAACCGTGCGGAGTCCGTGGAAGGCTGCTTTAAGTTATGGAGCGTTGACCATTACCGCCGGCAGAAGGTAAAGGACATCAAGCGGATCAATCTTTGCAAGGACAAGTTCTGCATGAACTGTCAGAACGTGATCAGCAAGCAGCGGTACGCGAAGTATAAGCCGGTGCTTGACGAGCTGCTCCGCGACAAAGATATTTATCATATCGTTTTTACCGTGCCGAACTGCGACGGCTCGGAGCTGGTCGGCACTCTGGATCGCATGTATAAGAAGTTCCCTTACATTATCCGTTACTTTCAAGGCGAAAGGAAATGCCGGGGCGTGGACTTTGCCGGGTACGGTTTTACCGGAGCCGTCAGAAGCCTTGAAATAACTACCAAATTCACGGGCGATCGGACGGTGGAATATCATCCGCACTTTCATTGCCTGTTTGTGCTGCGTAAAGGCATAGACGGCAAGCGCAAGCACGTTAACGACTTTTCATATCACCGCAATCCGCAGACGGGCGCGGTCAGACTTCGCAGGAAGTATACCGACCTCGAAGTGCTGCTGCAAAAGTCCTGGTACCTTTTCTATAACGACGAACGTCTGACAGCCGAAAGCCTGGCTGCTCTCGATCAGGGTTACAGCGTAACCGCAGATCTTGCCGAAGGCAATTACAAGGAAGTTTTCAAGTACGCCGTTAAAGGCGATACGAAAAACGACAGCATGACGGACGTAATTTATAATTACGACGTGTTCGCAACATTGTATAACGCGCTGCATCGGCGAAAAGTGATGCAAGGCTACGGCGTACTCAACCGGTACGACTTCGAGACCGTCACCGGCGAAGAGGTTGAAAAAGTGTATGAGGAGATCCGCGCGATCCTCCGAGAGGTGGAGCAGCCGGAGGAGCAGCTCCTCCGCCTGGAAGAGGTTTTTGCAGATCTCGAGCACGACGATATAACCTACATATCCAAAAGCGCGATAAGGCAATACCTCAATGACTCTGATTGAATGGTTGCGCGACTGGCTGCGGATCTACAAGATCCCGTACATCACCCCGAAGAGCGCGGAACGGCTCGAAGGGATCATCCGCTTACACGTTCCCGACTGGCTGAAAAGCAAACAACTCGCCACGCTCCGCGCGTTGGATATAGACCGCGCAATATCCGAATGCAAGCGACCGCGCACGCGAAAGTACCTTTATTTCACTCTTCGCAATGCGCTACGGAAAGCGTATTGCGTGGATCTGATCGATCAGGACATTACGTTGAAGATGGAAAGCGTCAGATACCGCGCCCGCACCGGGCGCGCGCTGACGGTCACGGAGCAGGCTCGCTTCCTGGAAGCGACGGCTGCGTGCAAATATTCGAACTTGTTCCGGTTTTACCTGCTGACCGGCACAAGGCGGTCGGAAGCTCTCGGTTTGAAGTGGTCGGATATAGATCGGCAGCTCGGTCAGATCCATATCCGCGGCACAAAGACCGAGAGCAGCGACCGCATAATTTACATTTTACCGGAGCTTGCCGACGTTCTGGATCGTCAGCACGAGCAAACCGGAGCAAGCGAGCTGGTATTTCCTTACGAGAAAGCGAACGTCAGCCACGCGTTCCACAAGTATTGCCCGAACCACCGGCTGCACGATCTCCGGCACACCTTCGTCACAAGGTGCGCGGAGAACGGCATAAACATAAACGTCGCGCAGCAGCTCGCGGGACATTCGGATATAAGCACGACATTGAAGATCTACACGCACATTACGACGGAGTTCAGCCGAACGGAGTTTACGAAGTTCCGGCTTGACCCGCACGAAAAAAGGGAGTGACGAGTCACTCCCTTTTGTGTTGGTGCCGCCGGTCGGGGTCGAACCGACACGGTATCACTACCACCGGATTTTGAGTCCGGCGCGTCTGCCAATTTCACCACGGCGGCATGCGGCGCGGAGGGCGGTAAGCCAGCCCGCGCACGTTTTTTTGAATACCGTTTTGCTTTTTACAGCACTTTTACGCCCAGCTTATCCAGCACGGCGAGGGCGGCGTCTACATCCTCGGTCTTGAAGCCGATGTGCGCGCTGCCCGTTTCGCTCGCAAACGAATACAGATACTCGATATTCACGCCCGCTTCGTCGAGAGCGATGAGGATGTCGGCGAGGGCGCCCGGGCGGTCGGGTACCTGCATGGCGACGAGAGATACCGTCGCGCACATGAAGCCCGCTTTTTTGAGCGCTTCCACCGCTTTGTCGTTGTCGTCCGTCATCAGACGGAGAATGCCGAAGTCCGTCGTATCGGCGATGGACATGGAGCTGAGGTTGACATGCGCTTCTTTGAGCGCCTTGCAGCACTCGCCTATCCTTCCCTTTCTGTTCTCCAGAAATACGGCAAGCTGTTTGATCATCTTTTTCCCTCCTGTTTCGTTCAGATCTTACGTCTGTCGGTTATGCGTTTGGATTTGCCTTCACTGCGCTCTATCGTGCCCGGCGAAACGAGCGTTATCTTAGCCGTTACGCTTATGCCGCTCGCCATTTCCGCGGAGAGCTTCGCGCGGATGGCTTCGACGTCGGCGGGTTTGTCGGAAAACGCGTCGGGCGACAGCTCCACGGCTATCTCCAGCGTATCGAGGTTGTTTACCCTGTCGACATAGATATGATAGTGCGGCTGCACCGCGGGGTTCTTGAGTATCACGCTCTCTATCTGCGACGGGAACACGTTCACGCCGCGGATGATTAGCATGTCGTCGCTGCGGCCCGTAACGCGCTTCATGCGGATCGTCGTTCTGCCGCACGGGCAGGGCGAATCGTCAAGCGCCGCGATATCGCGAGTGCGGTAGCGAAGCAGCGGCATACCCTCTCTGTCGAGAGTGGTGATGACGAGCTCCCCGCGCTCTCCCGTAGGCAGCGGCTCGAGAGTTTCGGTATCTATTATCTCGGGATAATAGTGGTCGTCCTGGAAGTGCATGCCCGTCTTATACTCGCAGTCGTTGGCGACACCGGGGCCCGCTATCTCGCTGAGACCGTACACGTCGCATGCGCGTATACCGAGGCGGCGTTCGATCTCGCTGCGCATCTCTTCCGTCCACGCTTCCGCGCCGAAACATCCGCCTTTGAGCTTGATGTCGCGCCCGGGCTTGAGCCCCGCTTTCTCCATCTCTTCGATAAGATATATCGCGTACGACGGCGTGCAGCAGATGATGTCCGCGCCGAAATCTGTAAGGAGCTGGAGCTGGCGCTGCGTATTGCCCGCGGAAGCAGGTACGGCTATCGCGCCCAGCCTTTCGGCGCCGTAGTGCATACCGAGACCGCCGGTAAAGAGTCCGTAACCGTAGCAGACGTGGACTATGCTGTTTTCGTCGGCACCAGCCATGACGAGCGAGCGCGCCGCGCAGTCAGCCCACACTTCGATATCGTGCATCGTGTGTCCGGAGACCGTCAGCTTGCCCGTCGTAGCGCTGGACGCGTGCAGGCGCACAAGGTCTTTCCTGTCCGCCGCCATCATACCGAACGGGTAATTGGCGCGTAAGTCGGACTTCATCGTGTAAGGCAGTTTCCAGATATCTTCTATGCCCTTGATGTCCGAGGGACGGAGCTTGATCGCGTCCATCTTCTCGCGGTAGGGCTTCTGTCGCTCGTAGACGTATTTTACCGTCTTCACGAGCTTTTCGGATTGAAGGGCGCGCTTATCCGCGGCGCTCATCGTTTCCGCTTCGGGCTGAAAATATTTCATCCGTTTCTTCCCCTTTTATGTGGTTAGTTTATTTTACTCTTTCGTAGCCGAGAGCGAACGCTTTGAGGTTCACGTCTCTGAATTTTTCGGGAACGCAGTCGGATATCGCCTGCGCCATCTTCTCCTTATCCATACCGCAGAGACGGCAGAGCGCGCCGAGCATGACCACGTTTGCGCTCTTCACGTTGCCCGCTTCTTCCGCGATGTCCGCCGCGGGGATGAAGTAGGCGCCGTTGATCTCTTCGAGCATGTCCTCCTTGAGCCCGTCGGGATACTTCGCCGCGCCCGTGATGCAGGGCATGGGAAGGATCCTGATGTCGTTGACGAGCAGTATGCCGCCGGGGCGCAGGAAATGCTTCATGCGGGCGGCTTCGAGCACCTCGAACGCGAGGATGATGTCCGCCGCGCCCGCCCATATCACGGGCGAATGTATCTTGTCGCCTATGCGCACATGCGTGGTGACGCTGCCGCCGCGCTGGCTCATGCCGTGCACTTCGCTCTGCTTGCAGTCCTTGCCGCAAAGCACCGCGTAACGCCCGAGCACCTTGCTCGCGAGCAGAGTACCCTGTCCGCCTACGCCTGCTATGAGTATGTTCATCTCACGCCCTCCTTTATCGCGCCGAAGTGGCATACCTCGGCGCACACGCCGCAGCCCGTGCACTGGTTGGGATCGATATGCACGCCGCTCTCGTCGCGCGAGATCGCGGGGCAGCCCAGCTTCATGCACATGCCGCAGTTACGGCAGCCGTCCACCGTCATAACGGGTTTGGGACGCTTGTCGAGCAGCACGCAGGGGCGCTGCGCGATGATGACGCTCACCTCTTTGGACGCTATGCCGCTCTTTACCGCTTCTTCCACCGCTTTGATGTCGTAAGCGTCCACGACCTTGACGTCCTTTACTCCGCAGGCGCGGCAGAGGTCGTCGAGCAGCACCGCGGGAGCGGGATCGCCTTTGAGGTTCTTGCCCGTCGCCGGATGGTTCTGGTGACCGGTCATGCCCGTCGTGGAGTTATCGAGGATGATGAGCGTTATGCCGCTCTCGTTGTATACCGCGTTTATGAGCCCCGTGATACCGCTGTGGATGAAAGTGGAATCGCCTATCACCGCCACATTGTGGCTGACGCCTTTGGTCGCTTTTTTGAAACCGTGCGCCATACCTATGGACGCGCCCATGCACAGCACCGTATCCACCGCCGAAAGCGGAGGCACCGCGCCGAGCGTGTAACAGCCTATATCGCCGTTTACCGTGAGCTTCAGTTTGGAGAGCACGTAGAACACGCCGCGGTGAGGGCAGCCCGCGCACATGACGGGAGGTCTGCCCGGCACCCTTGCCGCAACGGGCACGGGCACCGAACGATTGAACTTCTCGAGTATCTTGAGCACGGACAGCTCGCCCTGCAGCGAGAATATCTCTTTGCCCTTGCACTTGATGCCCGCTTTTTTGAGCTGGTTCTCGATGAACGGTTCGAGCTCTTCTATGACGTAGAGCTGCGGCACCGAAGCCGCGAACTTCGCTATCGCCTTTATGGGCAGCGGATACACCGTGCCTACTTTGAATATGCTCGCGTCGGGGAGCGCTTCCTTGACGTATTGGTATACTATACCCGAGCAGACGACGCCTATCTTGCCGCCCCTGCGGCTGCGCTCGACGCGGTTGATGTCCAGCGTGTTCACCATGTTCGCGAGCTCTATATCGCGCTCTTCGACGACCTGGTGGCGGAGTATCGCGCTCGCAGGCATCATCGTGTACTTGGTGACCGATTTTTCGTAAGGGCGGAGCTTATCGTCCGTGCGCTCGCCGAGTTCGACGAGACTGCGCGAGTGTGCGACGCGCGTCGTAAGACGTATGAATACGGGCGTATCGTACTTTTCGCTGAGTTCGAAAGCGAGCTTGGTGAAGTCCTTGGCTTCCTGCGCGTCGGACGGCTCGAGCATCATGACGTGCGCGCTGCGCGCGTAAAAACGCGAATCCTGCTCGTTCTGCGAGGAGTGCATCCCGGGGTCGTCCGCCACGACGATGACGAGACCGCCGTTGACGCCCGTGTACGCCGCCGTGAACAGCGGATCTGCCGCGACGTTGACGCCGACGTGCTTCATGCACGCCATCGCCCTCGCTCCCGCCACGGACGCACCCGCAGCCACTTCGAGAGCAACTTTTTCGTTGGGCGCCCATTCGGCGTAAACGCCGTCGTACTTCACGAAACTTTCCGCGATCTCCGTGCTCGGCGTGCCGGGGTATGCGGAGAGCACTCTCACTCCCGCTTCGTATGCGCCGCGCGCCACCGCCTGGTTTGTCAGCATCAATTCTTTCATACTCTAAGCTCCGTTAATATTTCCTCAGATCTATGACACGTTTCGCCTTGCCCTCGCTGCGCGCAAGGCTCATGTGCTCGGTTATCGTAAGTTTCGCGTCTATCTGCAACACCGTGCGCAGCGCGTGGCGGATATCCTTGGACAGCTTTTCTATCGCGCCGTAATCACCCACGATGGAGTCGTCCACGAGCTCCACCTTCACTTCCAGCTTGTCCTTGTAATCCTCCCTCGTGACGATTATCTCGTATGTGCTGCCCACCTCTTTGAACGACAGCAGAACGCCTTCTATCTGCGACGGGAACACGTTCACGCCCTTGATGATGAGCATGTCGTCCGTCCTGCCCTTGAGCTTTGCCATGCGCGCCGTCGTCCTGCCGCACTTGCAGGGAGAGTAATCTATCTTAGTCACGTCCTTGGTGCGGTAGCGTATCATGGGCATGGACTTTTTGGTGAGCGACGTCAGCACGAGTTCGCCGTAGTCCGAGCCGTCGGTCGGCTCCAGAGTAGCGGGATCCACTATCTCGGGATAGAAATGATCTTCGTTGATGTGCATGCCGCACTTGTATTCGCACTCGCCGGATACGCCGGGGCCTATGAGTTCGCTGAGTCCGTAGTTGTCCGTCGGGAAAAGATGCAGTTTTTCCGCAAGTTCGCGATGCATCTCCTCCGAACTCGCCTCGCTGCCGAACATGCCCACGCGCAGTTTGAAGTCCTCAGGCTTCATGCCCGACTTCTCCATGACTTCTGCGAGGTGGAGAGCGTAAGACGGGGTCGCGACTATCGCCGTCGCACCGAGGTCTTTCATCAGCATGAGCTGGCGCTCGCTGTTTCCCGTGGACGCGGGTATCACCGCCGCGCCTATGCGTTCCCAGCCCTGGTGGAGCCCCAGCGCTCCAGTGAACAGACCGTAACCGAAGCATATCTGCACGATGTCGTCCGAACGGCCGCCCGCAGCCACGACGAGGCGCGCGACGCATTCCGTCCAGTTTTCCATATCCTCTTTTGTATACGCCACCACGGTGGGTTTGCCGCTCGTCCCGCTGGACGCATGTATACGCGCAAGCTCGCTCACGGGTACCGCGAGGAACCCGTAAGGATAGTTCTCGCGCAGATCCGCTTTCGTCACGAAAGGCAGCTTTTGTATGTCTTCCAGCGTTTTTATGTCGGAAGGCTTTACGCCCGCTTCGTCGTACTTCTTCTTATAGAAGGGTACGCGCTCGTAAGCGTAAGTAACGATCTCTTTAAGCCGCGAAAGCTGTAAACTTTTAAGCTCGTTGCGGCTCATCGTCTCGTGTTTGACATCGTAGATATTCATCATCCACTTCCCGTTGTACGTTATTTGCTGCTTATGAATCCGTTGAAGCTGCCCGTGCAGACTATCGTCCCTTCCGCGTCGCGCACAACGACTTCCACTACGCAGTTGTGACCCGAACGCACTATCTCGCGCGCCGTAGCGCACACTTTTTCGGTACGCGCCGCGCGTATGTACGTAATGGTCGCGGACTGAGTGACCGTCACGGGGTGGAGCGAATTGGAGAGGACCGCGAAAGCGAAATCGGAAAGGGTGTAAAGCATACCGCCCTGCACCGCGCCGGCGGCATTGAGATGCTCGGGTCCGATATCCGCAGTCACCGTGGCGCTGTCGTCCGTCACTTCGGCGATCTCTATCCCCGCAAGCCCGACGAACTTGTCGCCTTCGAAAAATCTCTTCAGTTCAAGCAGCTTTTCTTCGCTCATATCGGTTATTATAGCACAGTTAAGGTATAATCGTCAAGACATTTTATTCCGAAAAATATTTAAGCACGTTTCTTTCCGCTTCTCGCGCATCTCTCGCCCGTCCTCTCTTTCCGAAAGCGCGCATCCGTCCGCCCCGTCTTTTCGGGACAAACGACGGAATTCCGCATGAACGCAGACGCACGACAACGAATAAGCGACTTTGCGGACCGCAAAGTCGCTTATTCGCATCTGCCGGACGTTCACAGTGCGCCGGCTAATCTTTTTCGGGCGTTATCGCTTCGCCGCCGGTGACGGCGATCATCTTAACGGCGTCCAGAGAGAAGTCGTCGGCATGCACTTTGAGCGGCTTATCCAGCTGCCCGCGCGCCAGCACCTTGACGAATACCGTGCTCGGCTGCACGAGCTTTTTATCTATAAGGCTCTCAAGCGTGACCTCGTCACCCGCCGCGTAATTCTGCGAGAGCGTATCTACGTTGACCACGCTGCGCAGCCCGTCGCGCTTTTTCGGTACGGCGGTCTCGCGCTTTATCACGCGCACGGCGGCTTCGTCCGCGATCTCCGTCACTTCGGCGGCGGTCACTACCGCCTGCGGTTCTATCTCCTGCTTCTTGGGCTTGGGCGGAGCGCTGCGACGCTTGGGTTTCGGCTTTTCCTCGCCCGCTTCGTCCGTCTTGGGCTTAGCCGTGCGCGTGCGTTTGGGTTTGGGAGTTTCCTCGCCGGCTTCGTCCGTTTTGGGTTTTGCGGTGCGGGTACGCTTGGGCTTGGGCGTTTCCTCGCTCGCTTCGTCCGTTTTGGGCTTAGCCGTCCTCGTGCGCTTAGGCTTAGGCGTTTCCTCGCCGGCTTCGTCCGTTTTGGGTTTTGCGGTGCGGGTACGCTTGGGTTTAGGTGCTTCCTCGCCCGCTTCTTCCGTTTTGGGCTTTGCGGTGCGGGTACGCTTGGGTTTGGGCGCGGGAACTTCTTCCGTCGTTTCTGCCGCCGCCGCGGCAGCTTCGCTTACCGCCGGAGCGGGTTCGGGCTCGGGTTCGGGCTCCGGTTCGGGTGCAGGCGCAGGCTCCGGCTCGGATTCGGGCTCGGGCGTAAGCTCCGGCTCCGGTTCGGGCGCAGGCTCCGGCTCGGATTCGGGTTCGGGCGTAGGCTGTTCGCCGAGCGGTGCGGGCGCTTCGACCGCCGTAGTTTCATCGGCAGTTCCCTCGCCCTTTTCCGACAGCTCTGCTTCGGGTTCGGGCGGAAGGCTCCCCTCCGCATTTTCGCCACTCTCGTCGTCCTTCTTTTTATCCTTTCCCGAAACTACGGAAACGACGATGGCAGCAACGACGAGCACCGCAGCGATGACGCTGCAAATTATGATGGTTATTTCGGACGCGCCGATCGCACCGATAAACATATCTCATACCTCCTATAATGTCCGCAAAAACGCAAGACGTATTTAAGATCCGAATACATTATAGAACATCCGCCGTGAATTTTCAAGAGGTTTGGGAAATTCTAATAAACTTTTAATTTATTCGTTTTTCGCGTTTATCGAGCAAGCGCGGGAAGCGGATGAAGAACGCCGCGGCGGTAATTATGCCCGCCGTTATATCCGCTATCCCCTCGCTGAGGAACACGCCGAACGCGCCGAGAAAGTTCGGCAGTATGAAGCACAGCGGGATGAGCAATACGATCTTGCGCAGGCATGCGAGGGATATGGATATCTTCGCCTGTCCGAGAGCAACGAACGTATTCTGAAGCGTCATCTGCGCAAAGAACATTATCGTGCCCATCATGAAGAACGGCGTATACTTTTTCACGAGAGCGGTCACGGGCTCGCTCGCGTTGAAAATAAACGCATACAGCTGCGGGAAAAGCATGGACAGCAGCCACACGCTCGTGCTGCCTATGAGCGCGGCTATCGTGATGATCTTTACCGCACGCTTTACCCGCTCCGTGTTGCCCGCGCCGTAATTGTAACTGACAAGCGGCTGCACGCCCGTACCCAGCCCGTTGAGCGGCATGCTCACCATCTGCAACGCGCTCATCATGACTGTGAGCGCCGCGGTATAATCGCTGCTGCCGCCCGTGCTCCATTTGAGATTTATGTTGAAAACTATCTGTACCGCGCTCTCGGTAGCCGTCATTATGAACGGGGAAAGCCCGAGCGCGAGCACACCGAGCATTATCTTTATATGCGGGCGCATGTCGCCGATGCGAAAGCGGAAAAGCGAATTTTTGCGAAAGAAGAAGGACAGCGCCCATACCGCGCTCGCCGCCTGCGAGATGACGGTCGCTACAGCCGCTCCGCTCACGCCCATGCCGAACGCGTAGATGAACAGCGGATCGAGGGCGATATTGAGCACGGCGCCGAGAAGTACGGTAAGCATGGACATCACGCTCCTGCCCTGCGCCGTAATGTACGGATTGAGCCCGACGACGAACATCACGAACAGCGTGCCCGTGCCGTACACGAACAGATATCCGCTCGCCTGCTCCATGCAGTCATCTGGCGCGCCGAACAGCACGAGAAGAGCGTCGCCCGCCGTGAGCACGACAACGGTGAGCGCCGCTCCGAAAAAGGCAAGCATCAAAAAGGCGTTACAGAACACTCTGTTCGCCTCGTCGCGTTTGCCTTCGCCCATGCGCATATTCGCGATCGGCGCGCCGCCCAGACCCACGAGATAGCCGAACGCCGTCACTATCAGCGTTATCGGGAACACCACGCCGAGCGCGGCAAGCGCCTGCGTGCCCTCACCGGGCAGCGCGGCGACATACATGCGGTCGACCATGTTGTATAGCAGGTTGATGAGCTGCGCGGCTATCGCGGGCACCGCGAGTTTCGCCACCAGCTTCCCGACGGGATCTCTGCCGAGATCGGGCAGGCGTTTTTCCTTTTTCACTTCGTCTTTCATTGCGGGATACACATCCGAAAAACTTTAAGGGAGACCTTTCGACCGCTCGTCGGCAAAAGACCTCCCGTATCAATTTCGTTACCGAGCGCGCGGCTCACGGACGAACTACGCCTCTTCCTCTTTGGCAGACCTGGAAAGAAAGGCAACGGTCTTCGGGCTCTTGGGCGCGCCGAACACCTCTTCGGGCGTACCTTCTTCTTCGATGACGCCGTCGGAAATGAAAATGACTTTGTCGGCTACCTTGCGTGCGAATTCCATTTCGTGCGTGACGACTATCATCGTGCGGTCGCCGCTCTTGAGCCCGCGTATGACGGACAGCACTTCGCCCGTGAGTTCGGGGTCGAGTGCGCTGGTCGGCTCGTCGAAGCAGAGCACGTCGGGCGTGAGCGCGAGAGCGCGTGCGATGGCGACGCGCTGGCACTGCCCGCCCGAAAGCTCGCAGGGGTAAGCGTTGAGCTTATCCGACAGTCCCACGCGTTCGATGAGCGCGAGAGACTCGGCGTTCGTGCGCTTTTCCAGCTCCGCTGCATAAAGGGCAAGCTCGCTTTTGAGCGCTTTGCCGCGCATGCCCGAGGCGACGAGTTCGCGTTTTTTATCCGAAACGAGCTGCCTGTCGAGCAGACGGCGCGCCAGCGTTACGTTGCCGAGCACGCTGTATTGCGGGAAAAGGTTGAACTGCTGGAACACGAGGCCGAAGTGCAGGCGCTTTTTGCGGATATCCTCGTCGCGCGTGCGGCGGGACTTTTCCTCGCCCGCGTCGAAAAGCAGTTCGCCGTTAAGGTACAGCCTGCCTTCGTCCGCCGTCTCCAAAAAGTTTATGCAGCGGAGCAGCGTCGTCTTGCCGCCGCCCGACGAACCGATTATCGCGAGCACCTGCCCTTTTTCCAGCTCGAAGGATACGCCTTTGAGCACCTCGGTGCTGCCGAAGGACTTTCTGTAATTTTCTATTTCGAGAAATGCCATAGCTTACACCTTGAAATAACTCAGTTTCTTTTCTGCGTATCTGAACACCAATGTGAGCACCCCGACGAACACGAGGTAGAACACCGCACTGTAAAACAGCGGCCATACTATGCCCCGCATGATGAAATCTTCGGCATGCTTTATGATCTCTTCTACGAGTATGACGCGCGCGAGCGACGTATCTTTGACGAGCGTCATTATCTCGTTGGACATGGGCGGAATGATGTGTTTTATCACCTGCACGAGCACGACGCGGAAAAATATCTGCGTTCGCGTCATGCCGAGCACCTGCCCCGCTTCATACTGTCCTTTGCTTATGCTCTCTATCCCGCCGCGGTATATCTCCGAAAAATAGCAGGAATAATTGATTATGAACGCGATAAACACCGCCACGAGGCGCGGAAAAAGCGTCACGCGGAAAGCAAATCCCGGGACGTAGAAAATGACCATGACCTGGAGCATCAAGGGCGTGCCCCTGATGATCCAGATCACGGTTTTGAGTATCGCCCGCAGCCACTTGAAGCGCGACATCGTACCGAAAGCTATTATCAGCCCGAGCACGAGCGACGCCGCAAGCGTAACGATGAATATCAGGCATGTCGTGCCGAAGCCTTCGAGCAGCGACAGCGTTACTTCAACAAACATCGGTCAACCTCTCAGCCGAGATATTTTTGGTAAAGCTCGTCCAGCGTACCGTCCTCTTTGAGTTCGGCAAGCGCCTCGTTGATCTTATCGCAAAGCTCGGTATCCTCTTTCCTGACGCCGACGCCGTACTGCTCTTCTGCGAAACCGATATTCTTGTAACCGATATCGGCATAGCTCGTTCCTTCGCCCGTCATGGACTGCGCCATGGTTATATCGATGACAGCGACATCGGACGCACCGGATTTTACTTCCATAAGAGCCTTCGACTGAGACTCGGCGCGCATGATGTCCTTATCCGAAATGCCTTCTATCTCCGTTACAAGCGCGTCAGCCGCGCTGCCGCTCTCTACAGCGACTTTCACTCCGACAAGATCGGACGCGTCGGTATAATCCGCAAGCTCGTCATTCGGCGCGACGAGGACCTGCTGGTTGACCATGTACGGGTCGGAAATAAGTATGGCATCTTTAAGCTCGTCGGTTATCGTCATACCGTTCCAGATAACGTCTATATTGCCCGAATTGAGCTCCATGACTTTGTAATCCCACTGTATTATCTGAAATTCGACATCATAGCCGAGCATTTCGCCGAGGACAAGCTCGGCAAGCTCGGTATCGTGACCCGTGAGCTCGCCGTTTTCTTCATAGTTCATCGGCTCGTAAAGCGTATAACCCACCACTATGGTGTTATCGTCTCCGCAGCCGGCAAAGCCGAGAGGCAGAGCGACGACCGTTCCGAGGCAAAGTACCGCGCAAAGAACGGCTGTAAGTATCTTCTTCATTATCGTCCCTCCTGACGTAAAAGGAATATTACCCGGATATTATACTTTATTTTGATAAATAAATAAAGCGTTTTAAGGCACTTTCGCAAAAATCGTCCCCGAATAATTCGGGTGCGGCAAAACGATGTACCCGAATTTTCCGCTCCCGACCGACGGGGGGGGCGAAAAAGCATTCGCCCGAAATGCGGATATGAGCGGGCGGATCGGCAGTCGGTATCCGTACTAATGACGGTTCGACTCCCCCGAGATACGCGGAAAGAGAGCCCCTCGGTTTGATGAGGAGCTCTCTTCATGGCGGCTCATGCCGTATCGTTCCGTATATTTATTTGTCGGAATAACCGAACGGGTTGCGGGACTGCCAGCGCCACTGGTCTGCGCACATGCGCTCGAGGTCGTACTCGGCATGCCAGCCGAGGTCGCGGGCGGCTTTGTCCGGACAGGCGTAGTTCGCGTCCACGTCGCCGGGACGGCGCGCGACTATCTCGTAAGGCAGAGTTTTGCCGCATGCCTTTTCGAACGCGTGGATGAGATCGAGCACGCTGTAACCCTTGCCCGTGCCGAGGTTGTAGATATGCACGCCCGGCTCTGTGACGTGAGAGAGAGCCGCGATGTGCCCGCGCGCGAGATCCACGACATGGATATAGTCGCGCACGCCCGTACCGTCGGGAGTGTCGTAATCGTTGCCGAACACGCGTATCTTATCCAGCTTGCCCGTCGCTACCTGTGCGACGTAAGGCATGAGGTTATTTGGTATGCCCTTGGGATCCTCGCCGATGAGCCCGCTCTCGTGCGCGCCCACGGGGTTGAAGTAGCGCAGAAGTATGACGTTCCACGAGTTATCCGCCTTCCACACGTCGGTAAGTATGCCCTCGAGGTAATACTTCGTCGCGCCGTAAGGATTGGTCACGCCGCCCGTGCGGCAACTCTCGTCGAGCGGGAGACGCTCGGGCACGCCGTATACCGTAGCCGACGACGAGAACACGATGGTCTTTACGTCGTGTGCGCGCATGGTCTCGAGCAGCACGAGCGTGCCGTAGATATTGTTGTCGTAATATTCGAGCGGTTTGCGGCAGCTCTCGCCCACCGCTTTGAGCCCCGCGAAGTGGATCACCGCGGAGATATCGTTTTCGGAGAATATCTTCTCCATCGCTTCGCGGTCGCGCACATCGGCGTTATAGAACTTAAAGTCCTTCCCCGTTATCTTGCGCACGCGGCGCAGAGCCTCTTCGCAGGAATTGACGAGGTCGTCGACCACGACTACGCCGTAACCGCCGTCGAGCAGTTCCACTACGGTGTGCGAGCCTATAAAGCCCGCGCCGCCCGTAACAAGTATCGTTTTCATATGCTCCTCTCCTTTGCGGGCATGCCCGCCGCACATATCAGATATCGAAAGTCTTGCGCACGAAGGCTTCGAACGCCGCTTCTCCGCGCTCGTCCTCTTTGAACACCGCGGTGTTGCCGAGTATACATTCGCAGGCGTGATCCACCGCGCCGCGCACCGCGCGTTCCGCCTCTTCGGGCGTGAGCGACATGCCGTAATCGGATATCAGTTTCTGCGCCATGCCGCGATGGACGGCGATATCCTCGCCTATCTCCTTGCGCTCGCCCGTGAGAAGTTTTGCCACTTCGGCGAGCTGGCGGTCGAGCCGCGCGGGCAGGATGAACATGCCCATCGCCTCGATGAGCCCTATGGACTCGCTCTTGATGTTCATGTATTCGGGATGGACATGGAAAATACCGTCGGGGTAACGCTCGTCGCACCTGTTGTTGCGAAGTATGGCGTAAAGCAGATAGTCATCGCCGTCGCGGCGCATGATGAGCGTCGCGGTGTTGTGCTGCTCGCCGTCGTTCGCGACGATATCCAGCTCGGGCGCGGAATATTCGTTCCACGCGTGCACTATGCGGTTGCCGAGCGCGCGCAGCTTGTGCCTGTCCGCCGTGCGGATACATACCACGCTGTTGTACCAATCGACTACGGATACCTTCGCGCCCACGAGCTTATACGTTTTGCGGTCGCCGCAGCCGAACATCGGGAAGAAATATTTCCCGCCCTGGAAATGCTCGTGAGCGAGTATGGAGCCGCCCACTATGGGCAGCGGCGCATTGCAGCCTATAAAGTACTGCGGCGCGTAAGTCACGAAGTCGGCAAGTTTATCCACGACCGTGTCGTCCAGCACCATGGGAGTGTGCGTGCGGTTGATCGCGATACCGTGCTGGTAGAAGTACGCGTAAGGCGAGAACTGCCAGAACCATTCCCCGCCGCCGAGGGAAAGGGGAATCGTGCGCAGCGTCTGACGGCAGCGCCCCTGCCCCGCATAACCCTCGTTTTCGGCGCATATCATGCACTTCGGATATCCCGAAGATACGTTGCGCAGCTTCGCGGTCTGCTTGTTGTTCTTCTCGGGCTTGGAGAGGTTTATCGTCACCTGCACCTCGCGCCTCGTGCCCTCCGCCACCCAGAACTTGTTGCGGGCTATCGCCGCGCTCTTGACGTAGTCGCAGGCGACGCAGTAGTCGTAAAATTCGTCGAACGCCTTTTCGGGATCGCGGCGGTACCGCGAGCGGAAGGAGCGGACGACTTCGGAAGGAGGAAGGGACACGCAGTCAAACAATTCGGACTGCACCTGCTCTTCGTCCTCGCCCGGATGCGCGGCGAGAGCGAGCTCGCCGAGCGGACGGATGACGTCAGCCGCCGTAGCGCCGTCGGCGAGGCAGGGCGCCTTTTCCTCGAAAGACTCCTCGCCTATATACCGCAGCAAGCGGTTGATCGCGTAAGTACGGTCCTCTTTTTTAAGACCGAGTTTCTTTTCGGCGTAATGCACGAGGTCGGATATATACTGACCCGAAAGGTGTTCGCGCTTTATGCCGTCGTCGATGAACGTAGTATAGAACGAAGGCGCGTAGCCTATCGCCTTTTTGTATTTTTTGCCGACATTCTTCACGAACGCCGCCGCTTTGTCTTTACGCACGAGGGATATCGCGCAGCCGCCGAAGCCCGCGCCTATCATTCGCGAACCTATGCAGCCTTCCTCGTTCCTCGCGATGTCCGTGAGCGTATCCAGCTCGACGCCCGTCACCTCGTACAGCGAGGACAGCGAAGCGTGGGACTCGTTGAGCAGCTTTCCGAGAGCGGCTATATCGCCGCTCTTCAACGCCTCGACGGCGCGGCGCACTCTGTCGCATTCGTTCACGACGTGCTCCACCCGTTTTGCCACGACGGGAGAGAGCAGATGACGGTAGCTGTCGAACTGCGCGGGCGTGACTTCCGCCAGGCAGCTCACGCCGAGGAAAGGTTTAAGAGCGTTCAGCCCCTCTTCCGTCTCGCTGCGGCGCTCGTTGTACTTGCCGTCCGCGAGCGAATGGCGCTTGTTGCTGTCCGCTATCACCATGACGTGATCGCCGAGATCGAGCGGGACGTATTCGTAATCCAGCGTCTTGCAGTCGAGCAGCACGGCGCAGTCCTTTTTGCCCATCGCGCTCGCGAACTGGTCCATGATGCCGCAGTTCACGCCGCAATATTCGCGCTCGGCGCGCTGCGCCATGATCGCGGCTTTTACGGGGTCGAGCTCCGCGCCCGCCACTCCCGCGAGGGCGACGGCGGTAGCCACTTCTATCGCCGCTGAGCTGGAAAGCCCGCTGCCGAAAGGCACCGTGCTGTCGAACAGCAGATCGCAGCCGACGAGCCCGTACCCTTCGCTCTTCATGATGTGCGCCACTCCCGCCTGGTAATTGCCCCATTCGAGATGACGGTAGGAATCCAGCGCGCCGATGTCCAGCGTTTCCACGCGTTTGAACGTCGTCGCGGCGATCCTGATCTTGTCCGTCCCGTTTGCCCGGGAATACACCTCGCAGCGCAGATTGAGCGCCGCGGGGAGCACCTTACCTCCGCAATAATCGACGTGCTCGCCGATTATGTTCACCCTGCCGGCAGCCGACCAGCAGTCGGTGCATACGGCTCCGTACAGCCGCTCGAAAAGCCGTATGTTCTCCTCTCTCGTCATTTAATTTCCTCCCCTGCGCACTTCAAGCGTAGCGCGCGCATAAGTTTTTCCGCCCGCAGCCACTTTCGTTATATCCGGGCGAGTGTTCCAATCCTCTACGACCCCCTCCCTGCCGGGAAGCGCCGTCATGGGCTCGAGGCAAAGGAAAGGCACTTCCTTCTTCTCGAGATGCCAGAATCCGATGTACGGCATTTTGTCGTAAGTAAATACGTACTCTTCGCCGCTGCCGCAACCGATGACCGCGACGCCGCCCGTTCCCTCCAACATGAGCGCGTCGTCGTCGAACAGCGAATGACGCAGGCGAAGTTTCCCGCCGTCCGTCGGGTACTCTTCCCGCACGCCGGTATCAAGCACGCCCGCGCTCATAACGCAGCGGCGCACATCTCCCGCGTTCGGGAAAGTCACGTAATAATCTTCGAAAGAGCGGCTCGGATCGATGGGCACGTTCATCCACGGGTGGAAGCCGAACGCGCAATACATGTCCTCGTCGCCTTCGTTCGTCGCTTCCGCGGTCATCGACAGCACGGACCCGCGCACCGACCATATCACCCTCAGCGTGTACGGAAAGGGATATTTGTCGTCGCCGCCGCCTTTGAGTTCAAGCGTGACCGAATCGTCGGTGCGGGAGACTATGCGCATCTCGGACGTATACGCCACGCCGTGCAGCGGCAGCGGGTAGCTTTTCCCGCGGTACGTCATACGTTCTTCGTACACTCTGCCGCAGGTGGGGAAAAGCACTCCCGCCCTGTCCGGCCAATAGCAGTACGTTTCGCCCCATATATATTCTCTGCCGCCCGGGCGGTAAAGCCTGACGACTTTACCGCCGTAAGTATCTATCACCGCACGCAGCTCTTTGCCGCCTATCTCTGTCTGCATCGTCACCTCCGAGCCGCGCGGCTCTTATACGACGTCGATCTCCGCCGTCGCCGAGCCGTATTCGCTCTCTGCCGTAATTTTTATCTTTCCTTTGCCCGTCGGGCGCACTACCGCGAGCGCCTCGCCGAGATATGTATCCGTATCCTTGCCGCCGAATCCGTCGGGATTGTAGGGGCAGGCGTGTCCGAGAGCGATCAGCTCGCCGCCCTCGACGTTCGTCACCGTTATGCGGCTGCGCGTCGTGGGTTTGAGCGTTCCCGCTCCGTCGGTGTATTTGAGCCGCACGTACGCCAGGTCGCCTGCGCCTATCTCCTTCTCTTCGGGGAAGGTTTCGAGCACCGTATCCTTGCCCGCGCTCACGAGCGACGTGCGGGCGATCTCGTTGCCCTTTTCGTCGTAAGACACCGCGGTCAGCGTGCCGGGTTCGTAACGCACGGGTATGACCGCGCGGCAGTCGTCGCCCAGCTTTTTGCCGCCGACCTTTTTGCCGTTGAGGTAAAGCTCCACGCGGTAAGCGCGGGCGTACACCTCCGCCTTGGTCCTGACTCCTTCGCAGCCGTCGTAAGACCAGTTTTCCAGTGAGTTGGTGTGCTTCCATGCCGAGGGCGAATGCTTCTTGCCCGCATGGTGAGCGGGTATCACCGCAAGGCGCAGCTTATCGAGTTCGAACGCCACGCGGGTGTATGCCGCTTCGCCGAGCAGCCCGCCGTTGATGTCCACTCTGCCGCTGCCCGCGGTCAGCCAGCCGGCGCCGCCCATGAAGTCGCTCGTATGATCCTCGTATACCCAGCTGCCTATGCCGACTTCGCCGACGTAATCCATGCCCGCCCAGACAAAATCGCCCACGAGCGCGGGATGGGTCTTGGCGAATTCCCAGAACTTATATGCGTCCGCATTGAACGTCTCGCTCCCGAGGATGATACGGTCGGGATATTTTTTGACGTCCTTCTTATAGCGTTTGATACCGTAGTTGTAGCCGGCGATGTCCATTTTCGCGAAAGCGTCGCGCGTTTTGCGGTCGCTGCCGCGGAGCGTCGCGCCGAACTTCATGAAGCCCGCGCCGAGCAGTCCCGCAAGGTTGTTGAAGAACTCGCTGCCCACCGCCTTTTTCTTCTTCTTTTTGGCTGCCTGTTCCGCCTGACGCTTGGCGTTCTTCTCCGCCTTCTTGTCGCTGTACTGACCCATGCCCATGGAGTAGAGAAAGTTGAAGAAGATGTTGACGCCGCAGGTCACGGGACGGGTGTCATCCAGCTCGTGGAGATAGTTCGTCATATCCTCGGTGAGTTTTATGCCGCGCTCCTCGCTCGTTTCGGCGACCTCGTTGCCCGTCGAATACATGATGACGGACGGGTGGCTGTAATCCTTGTCCACGATATCTTTAAGGTCGCGCTCCCACCAATCGCCGTGATACGTCGCGTAGTCGTACTTATCCTTATGGATATACCACATATCGACGTATTCGTCAAGCACATACATGCCTAATTTGTCGCACGCGTCCAGGATCGCCTTCGAGCAGGGGTTGTGCGCCATGCGCAGAGCGTTGTAACCCGCTTCTTTGAGCAGCTTTACCTTGCGCTCTTCGGCGAACGGATGCGCGATCGCACCGATGGGACCGTTGTCGTGATGTATGCACGCGCCGCGGAGCAGCTCGCGTTTGCCGTTTATAAGGATACCCGTTTTTGCGCTCCACTCTATCGTGCGGAAGCCGAAGCTCAGCTCACGGCTGTCGTCGCCGAACTTCACCTCGAGGGTGTACAGCGACGGGCTGTCCGCCGACCACAGTTCCGCGCCCGGGACTTCGCCCGAAAGAAGCGCGGGAGAAGAGCCGTCCGTTTCCGCTTTGCCCGACCAGAGCACTTTGCCGCCGTCCTTTATCTCGGCGCTCACCTCGCCCGCGGCGTTCGTCGCCACGGAAAGCGAGAACGCGCGCTTTTCGTGATCGGTGGTCTTGATCCTGACGCCGTAAGGCAGTATGTGCTCCTTCGGCATGACATAGAGATATGCGGGGCGGTAAGGACCCGCTCCGGTGTACCATCTGCTGTTCGGCTGTTCGGCGTTATGCGCGATGACGCGCACTTCGTTTTCTTTGCCCCATACGAGCTTATCGGTGATGTCCGCGCTCACGGGAAGATAGCCGTAAGGACGGCTCGCGACGAGCTCTCCGTTGACATACACCTCGGGCGCACGGTAAACGCTCTCGAACTCGACGAACACGCGTTCGCCCTTCCATGCCTCGTCAGGCACGAAAGTCTTGACGTACTCGTAATCGGCGCCCGCGAAGTATGCGCCGTTCTTGCCGCTCGGGTTGTCTTCGCCGCGCGGTTCGGAGAACATCGCGTCGTGAGGAAGCGTGACTTCTTTGAAGTCGTCTGCGCCGAGATGCGCGTATTTCCAGCCGTTGTTGAAATCGATCTTGATCATACATGATCCCCTTTTAAGATTTTTCTTGATTATATTATAACACACCGAATTGCCGAATTAAAGAAATTTATTGACAAAATATTGACATTTATTGACCTCCGTCGTATAATTTAGACACAGGAGGTACGTTACCATGCCCGCCAAACACGAACTGAGAAAGTACGAAGGCGACGAAAAAGTGTGGGTCGGAAAATACCGGAACTCGCACAATCTGTTGCACTGGCATTACGACTGCGAACTGATATACGTCGAGCGCGGCAGCATCGACGTGTTCTGCAGCGGAAAGAACTACACCCTCTCTCCGGGCGGCTCGATGTTCATACAGAGCGGCGAGATACATTACATGAAAGCGCGGGAAGAAACTTACCTTCTCGTATTCATATTCGACGAGAGCCTGATGCGCGAGACCGCGGGCAAGATGCGGCTCGCCTCCCCCGTCCTCGCCCACCCGGACATCATACCCGAGGCGTACTCGCACATACGGCGCGAGCTGAAAGAAAAAAAGCCGTTTTACGCCCAGGCGGCGAACGCTCTCACGCGGCTGCTGATATCCGACGTACTGCGTTACGAAAAGCTCACGGAACAGCCGACTGCCGAAGCCGGGCTGAAAACGCTCAAAAAACTGCTGGACGACGTGGAGGACAAATATTACGAATATTCCTTTGAGCGCGCCTGCGAATTCGCGGGGTTCAGCGAAGCGTACTTCTCGCGCCTGTTCCACAAACAGATGGGCATGACCTTCTCGCAATATCTCAACAACGTGCGTATACGCCACGCGGTGGAGATGCTCAGGCGGGAGCCTCAGGCGTCCATGACCGAACTCTCCATAAAAACGGGATTTACCACGATACGCAATTTCAACCGCATGTTCCGCGCGATAACGGGCTACTCCCCGCGCGAACTGCCCGAAGGCTACCGCTTCGAGGACCGTTACGGCGAGGGCGACGAATCGGACCCCACCCTCGAAGGCTGCACCCTCGTGGAGTGAGAAAATTTAACGCCGAATTTTCGCATAGGTATTGAAATCCGCGCACGCGTATGTTATAATATATGTGTACATCAGGGTAAAAATAAGGATAAGGAGGAAAATATCATGGTGATAACGATAAGCCGCGAATACGGCTCGGGAGGGAGCGAGATAGGGCACAAAGTCGCCGAGCTGCTCGGTATCCCCTGCTACGACAAAACGGTGGCGGAACTTACGGCGGAACTCGCAGGGTTCCCCGTGGAGACTATACGCGAGAGCGAAGACAAGACTTCGATGGGGCTGGATTACTCGGGCTACATCTACGGCTACGGGCTGTTCAGCACCAACCACTTCCTGCCTATATACGACCGCATATTCATCGCGCAGAGCAAAGCGATAGTCGATCTTTCCCGCCGCGGCAACTGCGTGATCGTCGGCCGCTGCGCCGCCGAAGTGCTCGCCAAACAGGGCATCCCCTGCCTCAACGTATTCATACACGCGCCGCTCGACGAACGCGTCGCCCGCCTGCGCACGCGGCACGACATAACGGAGGCGGACGCGCGCCGCTTCATCCGGAAAAACGACAAGGCGCGCGCCAATTACCATAAGAAGTACGCCTACACCAAGTGGGGCGATACGCGCAATTACCACATGACGATAAGCAGCAGCCTCGGCATAGACAAAGTCGCCCGCATCATTGCGGAGACCGTAAAGTGAACGAAAAAATCTCCCGGCAGATCTCGAAACGAGTTTTGCCGGGAATATTTCACCTTTTTTCAAGGGATCAAAGCAAGTGAGATCTGATCTTGGACACGGTATGCGCGTCGGCGGGCGCCCAGTCCGCGGGATCGAGCTCGGAGGACGAAAGCGGCACGACGCGGACGTGCTCTTTTAATTTATAGTCCGAAAGGCGGCGGCAGAGACAGACGTACAGCGTTATCGTGAAATCGGGATATTCGTGAGTGACGGTGTCGAAAATATCGTACACTTCGGCTGTCATATCCAGCTCTTCGAGCAGCTCGCGGCGGAGCGCGCGGCGGGGATCCTCCCCTTTTTCCAGCTTGCCGCCCGGAAACTCGAATTTGTGCGAAACGTACGGGTACTTCGCTTCCCCTTTCTCGAACGCGAGTACTTTGCCCTTTTCGACGAATAACGCGCCCGACACTTCTATATGTCTTTTAGCCTTCTCTTCCATAACGCGTATATTATACCACCGCACAAGGAAAATTGCAAGAGATGTGTGACGGACAAAACAGTGCAAAACACGCGCCAAATCGCTTGACAAGCGTTTTCGGATAGGCTATAATGATTTAGCTTATGAAAAGAAAGTTGTCCGTGATATTAATACTCGCCGCCGCTCTAGCGTGCACCGTACTGTTCTCCGCGTGTGTGGAAAACGTCGCTTATGCGAGCGACATGTACGGGACATATTATCTCGCGGGCAATTACGACCCCGAAGCGGAGACTCCCGACGAAACGATCACCGACTCCGATCGCTGCATCGTACTGAAAGATAACGACGGCGATCCGTGGGCTTCCGTGAACTTCGGCGGCGTAGCTACGGAAAACGACGAAGCGAGCAGGGTCGGCTTTTATGCGGATTACGATCTTACGATCGGCAACACGATAAAGCTCAAAAAAGACGGTCGTCGCGGCGACGTCGCTTATACGATAAACATATTGAGCAAAGACGTCCTCAGCGTGGAGCTGCCCGCGGAAGAGAACGGCAAAGAAGTAAAAGTCACCTGCTATTTCGTAAGAGATAACGGTTGATATAAAACGAGGTGTAGCGCAGTCCGGTAGCGCGCACGGTTAGGGACCGTGAGGTCGCAAGTTCAAGTCTTGTCACCTCG
>ERZ1106922.215-NODE-215-length-25550-cov-10.876133_pt1 | contig 25550 bp, 23 predicted proteins | sample MGYA00403656_ERZ1106922 | MGnify/ENA primary metagenome ERZ1106922 (study PRJEB35170, sample SAMEA104062453) | human gut metagenome | biome: human gut; feature: human-associated habitat; material: faeces | place: Denmark | collected 2012-10-12 ... | reverse complement strand
TCACCCGTGATATTGCCCGATAAATGTGTTCTATTGGGGTTGGCACCGGGTATGCGCGGACATTATTACAGCCCTCTACGGTTGCCCCGGAGAGGGTGGCGAGCACGGTGAGCCGCAAGGCGGCGATCCGCGAGCCGGGTGTGGCGAGTGAAACGGTCCGCGACAAGTCGGCAATGCACACTTGCAACAAGTAAAGCATATTGCATGGTGACGAAAAGTTCCCGAGCGAATTTCAAACAGAGATCCGTTCGGGAATTTTTTTGAATAAAGGCGCGGTCATGCGGGCAGGGTCACGGTAAAGCACGAGCCTTCGTTCGGTTTGCTTTCCACCTGTATGCTGCCGCCCGCGAGCTGGACGATACGGCGGGCGATGCTCAGTCCCAGACCGTTGCCCGCGACGGAGCGGGAGGTGTCGCCCTGCCAGAACTTGTCGAAGATATGCTTCTGCGTTTCTTCGTCCATGCCTTTGCCGCTGTCGCGCACGCCGACGACGGTAGAGCCGTCGTTCGCGGAAAGGGTTATTTCTATCCTGCCGCCTTCGGGCGTGAACTTGACGGCGTTGCTTATGAGGTTTATCCAAAGCTGCTGCATGAGGTCGGCATTGCCGTAGTAGGAGACGTTCTCGTCGCCCGAGAGGGAAAGGTCTATGTTCTTCTTTTCCACCTCGCTCTGGAACATGAGCGCGCATTTGCGCAATTGCTCGTCGAGCAGATACTCTTTTTTCTCGTACACCGTTTCCTGATTGTCTAATCGGGTGAGGGTGAGCGTGTTCTGCGCGAGCTGGGTCAGGCGGTTGGATTCGGATATTATGATGTCGATATATTCGTTGCGTTCTTCTTCGGTCAGCCCGCCCTTTTTGAGCAGCTTTGCGAAGCCGTATATGGAAGATATCGGCGTTTTGAATTCGTGCGAAAAGTCGGATATGAACGACTCTTTGAGCGTTTCGGTGGAGCGCAGCGAGCTGACCATCGCGTTGAATCCCGCGTTCAGGTCGTGCATGTAGCTCTCATCCGAGTCGGGGAGGGTCACGTCGAAATCGCCGCCCGCCACGCGCTTCATCGCCGATTGGAAGTTGTTCAGCTCGCGGAAGGACAGCGAGTACAGCGCCACCGAAAGCAGGCAGCCTATGAGCGCGCTGACGATGACGAGTATGATGACGAGCAGCACGGGACTGACTATCCTGTTCTCGTCCGAAGTTATGCCCATGAAAATGCTCATGAGGGTGAGCGCCACCGTGAGCGTGACGAGCATGAGCACGAACATATACGAAACTATACGGAACGTGAGCGTGTAAAACTTGCTCCGCAGTCCGAGCGGGCGGGAAAAGCGCCGCGTTTTTTCTTTTTTATTCTTTTTCATGCGTTTTCCTGACGGCTTTGAAGCCTATGCCGCGCACGGTGACGATCTCGAAATCGCCGTTGTTTTCGAAGCGGTTGCGCAGCCTGTTTATGTGTACGTTGAGAGTGTTGTCCGATTCGTTCTCGAATCCCCATATCTCGTCGAGCAGCTGGTATTTGGTGAATATCTGCCCGGGGTAGGAGAGCAGTTTATACAGCAGGTAGAATTCCTTTTTGGGCAGGGTGAAGGAGCCTTCGGGCGTGTCCACGGCAAGGCTGTCGTAGTGCAGTACCGTGGAACCTACTTCCAGCTTGCGCTCGGAAACTATTTTGCTGCGGCGGAGCAGCGCTTTTATGCGCAGCAGCATTTCTTCCTCGTCTATGGGCTTGGTCATGTAGTCGTCGATACCGACGAGGAATCCCGCGCGCTTGTCCTCCCGAGCATTCTTCGCGGTTATCATGAGTATGGGCAGTTCGCTGCCGCCCTGGCGGAGCACGTCCGTCAGTTCGTAACCGTCCATCACGGGCATCATCGCGTCGAGTATCATGAGGTCCACATGCTCCTTTTCGAGCACGGCAAGAGCCTCTTCGCCGTTGTGCGCGGAAAGAGCGGTATACCCGTTGCTTTTGAGTATCGCCGAGTACAGCTTTTGCAGATTCTCGTTATCTTCCACTATGAGTATCTTGAACATAAGACCATTATAACACATATTTTTAACTTTGTGTTGAATTTCTTATAAATTTTTCGTAAATTTTTTGCGGGATACGCGCATTGACACACCGGGAAAACAATGGTATAATTATTAGGAAGTATTCGGGGAAGGAGATGATATCCTTATTATGAGATTCGGCAAAAGACTTGAAATGCTGCGCACGGAATGCGGACTGTCGCAGGATCAATTCGCAAAAGCGGTAGGTGTTTCGCGGCAGACTGTGTATCGTTGGGAAACGGATTATTCGCGCCCGAGTTTAGACAATATATCTGCTATATGTGAAGTACTTGGCGTAAAAAAAGAATCGTTTTTAAACTATTTGAGTGACGATAAAGATACACTTTATAACGCTGCTTCCGAAACGGATCCTGTAACGAGCATGATGACCCCAATTGACGAAATGTCGATAGCGGCGACAGAAGTGAGCTATGTGGTCGACCTTCCGGGATCCGCTCAAAATGAATGTAGCGATACGTGCGGCATGTACGCGCGTCGGAAGAGAAAACATATAGCATTCATCGTTATGGCAGCAGTATTGTTTTCGGTTTCGTTATTTTTTACCGTATGTTTCGGGTTTATAGCATTCGGGAACGTCAATAGCAATTCGTTTGATTCTGTATCGAATTATGCCATTCATCCTGCGGTTGCGATTTTGTTTATAATAATGACCGTTGTATTTGCGATATCGGAAGTATGCTCGATCATAAGTTATATGCGTTTTAAAATGCGCATAAAACACAATGTAACATAGATGCAACATAAATGTAACATGTTTTTGTTTGTCAAATATCATTATTTTCCGTTAGAATAAAAGAAAAACGGAGGTCGTTATGTTAAAAACGAAGTTGAAAACAAAAAAGAGCAACAAGTTCATGGTTTTCTGTTTGCTTGCGATAACCGTTATGGCTATTGCGCTTGCCGTGCTTATGCCCGTTTCTATAAGTGCATATGCTGCCGGACAGGAAGAAAATACAGACGTTAAGACCGAAACGGCACAACCGAGGTTGTTTACGAATCTGTTGTTTGAAATGGGCGGCGGCAACGGGGAAGTATGGATATCGGCAACGAATACATTTACGCTATTTCCGTCTACGGTACAGGTACGCATATATTTGTATTCGTCTGTAACATACAGCGATAATTATGCCGATATGGAGTTTGAATCGACGACAAGTACGGGTGATCTGGATATGGGTAATACGTTGAAGGTAAGTGCGTCGACAAACGGAGAGCAAAAGTATTGGTATGGTCGTATGCGATATAAAATAGATAATGCAACATGGGAAGAAAAGACCCTCGGTCCGAATTTATGCAAATCAAGCGGTGATATAGTTTGATCATCAAATAATTTGTAAAGAGCGAAACAAAATTTAAATTTTGTTTCGCTCTTTATATTTAGCCGAATTTTAGTGATTTTGATACATTTTGCGTTTGTAAGATATAGGATGTTACATTAATGCAACACTATGTAACATGATGTAACGCGGCTGCCTATTGCAATTTTCTTGATTGTGTGTTACAGTAAAAGTAGAAAAACTCATATAAGGGGGTGACGACGAATAGAAAAAAACGAAACAGGGCAGGCAAAACAGGAATTCCGATCGTTTAAGAAAAGGAGGTGATCGTTTAAAAAAGAATATCGTAAAAATTTTGACGGTATTATTGCTTGCGGCATTAAGTGTGTCGTTTGTATTCATCGGGAGTGCGTGTTTCTTCGGAGATCCGAATCCGCTGCCTTACGAGAGGCGGGAAGTAGGAGATTTCATCGTGCGCTTTTACGACGACTATTGCGAAATAGAAGGCACTACGGAGCAGGGCAACTCTCAAAGATTTTTAGTGATCCCCGAATATATCGAAGGGGTGAGGGTAAAATCATTAGGTTTTGCTTCATTGATTAGTGATTACACATATGCGCGAATAGACAGTGATACATTGGAAAAGGTGTATTGTGAAGAGGCGATAGAAATTCATAAACCGGCATTTTTATCGTGCCCGAATATGAAAAAATTAATATACCCCGTACTTAATGATTATGCATACTGGAGTTTAGGCGGGAATGGTGTCGACGTGTTTTATCCACGTCGTGAATATGAAAAAGGTATTTATAGTGGATTTAATACTAAATGCGCGAACGTATCTTATTACTATAATTTCGAAAATGAAAATGACGACGGGTACTATTGGATAGACGATTGCGATTACGGCGGCATTATAGAATTTATCCCGCCCGCACCCGAAAGGGAAGGATACGCATTCGGTGGCTGGTATAAAGAACCCGAATGTATAAACGAGTGGGATTTCGAAACGGATACGCTGCCCGAGGAAAAGACAGAGATGGGCGAGGCGTATAAAAACGGTGAATTTTTTGTTGAGGAAATTCAAGTGTATCAAGAAACTGTTTTGTACGCCAAGTGGACTCTAAAATCATAAGAATATTGATTCAAAGGAGGAAAAACGTATTTTTAATTGAAAGGAGGAAAGATCATGAGCAAAGGAGTATTGAAAAAATGTTTGATCGGGACTATACTCGTATCGCTTGCCGTATGTTTTATCTTTATCGCGGCGGGGTGCGGGGAAGCGAATACGGGGCGCGACGGCAGGGACGGGATAGACGGTCGCGACGGTCTGAGCGCGTATGAGATATTCTGCAAAAATTATATTTACATCGAGTCGGAAAAACAATGGATAGACGATCTCGTATCGGGCACGCTCGAACGGGTGGACAATTCCGTGTTGGAAGAAAAGCATTATTGGGTCGGAGATATAAACAGCGACTTTTATGAAGGGGAGTTGATCTTGACCATCGATAAATATTTTTATCAAAAGAGGTTCACGGTAGAAGATCTTCATATGATCGAAGCGGAGATTGTCGAATTGATCGATGACGGAACGGACGACGGTACGCGCCCTGGGAGTCAAACGTACCTTATAACACTCAAAGATAAAAGCAAACAAGCCGTTGTCGATGCCGTATACAAGCTGGAGATATACGCTTTTGCAAAAGAGGTGTATCCGAATGAATTTGCTTATCCGATAAATGATTAAGCATTAGGTAGTAAGGTTAATTAAACTTTGTTTTATTTTCATAAGGAGGAAAACTATAATGAAAAATAATATCGGAAAAATAGGTTTGACGGTTTTGACAGCTATATGTGCGATTGCAATAGCTGCTGCTTGTGTGATACCGTATTTAATGTTTATCTCGTTCAATGCAGATATAAATATCGCTTATGCGGAAGGAACTGGAAGTAGTATCGGTTCGGAATCGGATGATAATGTTTTTGAATTACAGCCCGGAGAGAAGATCTATTGTGACGCAACAATAAACGATGATTTTCAGCCGGGCAGTGTCATGATAGTTCTCGATGAACAGATCAGCGATTATACCGGATTGTCGGAAGAGTTTTATAGCGATTTGTTTGACGGTATCGAATATACATATATCGATGATTTAAGTGATTACGGTGATGCGGTGGAGAATAATGCTGTATTGAAAAACCATTTGGAAAAAATCGATTTCAGACAAATAATATCCATGGAAATTCCCAGCAATTCAAAGCAAGACGTTTTAGATACCATAGAACTTTTGGAGAAGATCAACGGGGTCGTGTCCGCGGAACCCAATTACATATATGAGATGGATCCGCTGATTTCTGAAAGTGAGGTTGTCGAAGCACAACAAACTTCAATGCAGCAGAACGCGTCTCCGGCGAGTTCGACCGAACCCGATGATTCCGATTACGGTAAACTTTGGGGCTTGACGGATACATACGGGATCAATGCGGAACTTGCTTGGGAAGTCACTACGGGGTCAAAAGATGTTAGAGTGGGAGTTATAGATACGGGCATATCCGAACATTCGGATCTCGTGGATAATTTAGCCGAAGGTTGGGATTTTTATAACAATAACAGTGTGACCGATGATGACGGGGCTGGACACGGTACACATGTAGCCGGGACTATCGGGGCTGAAGGAGATAACGGAGAAGGCATAACCGGTGTCGCGCAGAATATAACGTTAGTACCATTGCAGGCGTGTCACTGGGATCAGGATGCACAGGACTATTTGTTTGATATGGATGATGTTAATGAGGCTATACAATATGCAACGGCATGTTGGGGCACGGATGAACAAATTTCCGTTTTAAATTTAAGTATCGGTGGCTTTGGGCGCAGCACGACTATATTGGAAAATATATCGCAATATCCCGGATTATTTGTGTGGGCAGCAGGCAACGATAATACAAATGTTGACACATACTCTAAAATCGACATGTTTGATTTGGATAATTTAATTTCAGTCGGGGCAATAAAAAGTAACGGAAAACGTCCGGCGACAATCGATTGGGGCTATGATAGTAACGGGAATGCGCAAGGTTCAAATTACGGTCAAGCAGTAGATATATACGCGCCGGGTCATGGCATTTACAGCACAATTCCGGGAGACGATTATGGTAAGAAGAATGGCACGTCCATGGCAGCGCCGCATGTAAGCGGTGCGGCAGCGCTTCTGCTTTCGTATGATCAGAGCCTTACGGGTGCAGAACTTAAAGAACTTCTTTTGGAAGGAGCGGACGATATAACGATAGAAGGTGAAAACGCTAAGCTGCTTAATATCGGCAATATGATGTGGCCGAAGGCTCATCCGAACAGGCTTATATTAAAAAATGTAAATTCCGATCCTGGCGGCAGCGGCTGCACGGGCGGCAGCGGTAGTTGGTACATAGAAGTTACAAACCCGTTGAGTCGGTCTATACGAGTCATATATAATACAAGGATGTGTTTCGGTGGTGACGCGGAGGAATGGAAAGGACTTAAACATATAGATTACTTTGAACTTCCGGCAGGTGCGTCTAAGACAGTTGAAGTATCAGAGTATAATACGGCGACGCATGTCGCATTCAGCTATACTTCAGGAAGTATACGCTACATAACGTATGCGAATAAGTTGTCTACGTCGAGGAACAGGATCATACCCGGTACATCTACGGCGATCTATAATAGTTTTTCGAAGAACGAAATAAAAGTAAACATAGTCGGCGAGAACGAAAACACCTGGTTAATCGATGTTACCAACAACACCGGCAAAGGGCGCACGTTCTATTATAATTCCAGGTTGTGCTATTCGTGGGACGCCAAAAATTGGACGGGACTTGACGATGTTAAGACGGTGTATCTTGCGGCGGGGGAGACTACGGACGAGCCTCTCGAGATCACGGAGAATGCGTCGGCAACGAGTATCGCCATATCGTATATGGATGATAACGGCATCCAGCGGAAGATATTCTATGCTTACGATCTCGATCCCGACGGAACGATGACGATTTTCGAAAACATCAAACCCGGTTCTTATACCGAGAACAAAATGCAGGTCATGATCGTAGGGAAAAGCGGCAACACCTGGACGATCAATCTTACGAATAAAACGGGCTCGCGGCGCACATTCGAATACAATACGCGGATGTGCTATGCCGGCGACGCGGAGAAGTGGAAAAATCTTTCCGACCCCGGAGACGTTACTCTCGATCCCGGTGCAAGCGCGAATATCTATATCTCGGAAAACCTGACCGCAACGAGTATCGCCATAAGTTATGTTGAGAATAACATACGTTATATATTCTACGCTTACAGCCTCGATGCGGACGAAGGAACCATGGAATCGTTTGCGAGTAGCGTGAGCACCTTGCAGGAAGACGAAGGTTGTCTTGCTCCCGGTACGCTGATCACGCTTGCGGACGGAAGCCAAAAAGCGGTGGAAGACCTTACGGGAGAGGAGATGCTTCTCGTATGGGATATGGAAACGGGAACGTTCGGCTCCGCGCCCATAATGTTCATAGACAGCGAACTTACGGGTCATTACGAAGTGATAGAACTTACGTTCTCGGACGATACCGCCGTGGAAGTGATATCCGAGCACGGCTTCCGGGATACCGATCTCAATAAGTACGTATATCTCGACGAGAACGCAGAGGACTACATAGGTCATAGCTTCCTGAAGCAGAGCGGCGATACCATGACGGAAGTAGTCCTCACGGATGTAGAGATAAGCACGGAGATCACCGAAGCGTACAGCCCCGTGACGTACGGTCACCTTTGCTATTACGTAAACGGCATGCTTTCTATGCCGGGCGGTATAACGGGGCTTATAAACATATTCGAAGTAGATCCCGATACATTGACGATAGACGAAGAAGCATACGCGGAAGACGTTGCCGAATACGGGCTTTACACTTACGAAGAGTTCTCCGAAACGTTCCCTGTGAGCGAAGGAGTGTTCGAGGCGTTCAACGGCAAGTATCTCAAAGTCGCGATAGGCAAGGGGCTTATAACCGAAACGCGTATCGCGGAGCTTATAGCGAGATATGCGGAGTTCTTTTGAAAGAACGGAAACGTTTTCATGACGACCAACTCCTATATATAAAGCGGCTGCAAGTGAGCGGCTGTGACGCCCGAGTGGCTTCGCTTTTGCGAAGTCCCTCGGGCTTATGCATATATTTTTACATGCGCGCCGCCGTCGCCTGTAAATTTATCCCGCGCGGGGGATAAATGATTTCACAAGCGCAAGCGAGTCTTTGAATCTCCCGCAAGAACCAAATAATTCACGAGCGTAAGCGAGTCTAAAAAGCTGCCTCCTGCGGCAGGGGGAAGTGCCCCGTATGGGGCGATAGGGGTTGAGGTTGGATGAATGTACGAGCTTTACCGTTATATCCTGCCCGCGCATAAAACAAACTTCAACCCCTTCCGGCTCGCAGCCGCTGTCGCTTCGTGCGAGCCACCTTCCCCTGCCTCAGGGGACGGCGGTAATAAAGTCCCGCACTTATAAAACAAGAAAACGCAGCCCCGCGACATCACGTCGCGGGGGCTGCGTACGATATCATGTTTATGTCATCGCCCTTCGGCGGATAACATCTGCACGTTATCCCTGTTCGGGATAACTATCATGCGGCGCCCGTCCTCTGCCCTTTCTTGCCGACATATGCAGCAGTTGCGGCTGCGGGATACGGGACCGGTCGTTATTGCTTATTCGGCAACGGGAAGATAACCCTCATCCTCGAGGATCTTCTGACCTTCATCGCCCATGACAAAGTCATAGAACAGCTTGCCGGCTTCGTCAAGTTTATCATAACCCCCCTCGGGAAGGATAAGATTGAAGTTACGCATAAGCTTGTACGTTCCGTTGATCATGTTCTCGTTTGTAGCCTCGACCCCCTCGACCTTGAGCTTTTTAACTTCGCTCGTAACAGAACCGAGAGAGATATAACCAACGGTAGGCGTAGTAGCGGACTTAACTGCATTGATAACCGCTCCGGTGGTTGTAGGCTGAGCTACATTGGAATTATAGCCATTACCTTCGTTAGCTTTCTCAAGCGCTACACCTGCAGAGTTAACAACAAGCTCATCAAATGCGGAACGCGTACCGGAGCCGGTTTCTCTACCTACTGCCGCAGTTACGGTAACGTTATTGTCCGTAAAAGAAGTGCCGCTCGCATAAAGGTTATAAAGTTCATCAAACGTTACATCCTGAGCGCCCGTAGTAGTCTGCGTCACGACTGCAATGCCATCAATAGCTATAGTCGCCTGTACAACGCCGGTCTCACTGTCTTTAAGATCACGGGAAGCCATACCGAACGTGCAACTACCGTCCTGAGCGGCTTTGATACCCTCGCCGCTGCCGTTACAAGTCATACTCACGTCGATACCGGGGTTAGCCTTCATAAACGCATCATTGATCACTCCCATGACTTCTTCCATTGAAGTCGAGCCGACAAGAGATATACTGCCGCTGGCATTTCCGCAGCCCGTGAAGGCGAATGCCGAGAGGGCTACCGTAGCCGTGAGTACAAGTGCCGCAATAAAAAGTGCGATCCTGTTTTTAACTTTCATTTCTTTTCTTTCTCCTTGATTTTTGTACTTGTATTATATCGCACACTTGTAACAAACTTTGCCGCAATTGTAAACAGATTGTAAAATCCGTGTAAATTATTTGTATAATTTGCTTCCCCTCTCCCCGCCGCATACGCAAAAACGCGCCCGCCGAAAGGCAAGCGCCGATACGTTCACGCAAAAATCAAGCGAATACTCGGAAGCGACTGCGCTTTTCTTCTTACGCCGTACCGCTTTCTTCCGAAAAGGTAAAGAGTTATCACAACTTTTTTGATTTTGCAATGAATTTTCAATAAAACTTTTGATAAATTCAAAAAACTTTATATGAAATTCAAAAGTTTTGAAAAATTATCAAAGATTTTCAGAGAAAATCATGAAAACTTTATGACAATATCAAAAGTTTTCGCGATAAAATCATAAAAGATCCGCAAAAGTCTGAAAACTTTTGCGGACTTTCAAAAAAATTTCATAAAGTTCATTGCCCGCCGGCAATGAAATCGCCGAAGAAACAGCGGGAGATATCCGCACGATCGCCGTCGAAAGGAACTCCTTCGCGTTCCAGCCACTCGCGCTGGATATTTTCGCCGCCGTGAGCGAACGCGGGCGTGAGAGAGCCGTCGCGGAACACCACGCGGTGACAGGGCACGACTACGGGCGTGCGGTTGGTATGCAACAGCCGCCCAACCTGACGCGCCCCGCGAGGAACGCCGAGGGCGCGCGCTATCGCCCCGTATGTGGTCACCCGTCCGGGCGGCACCTGTTTTACGAGAGCGAACACTTCGTTTGCCGTCATTATACTTCCTCCGTAAAAGCGAACGCGCGGGAGCCGTCCCGCGCGTTCGGCAATGCTTATCAGAAGAACAGGAATATCACCGCGCCTATATACGCCGCGATACCGACGAGGATGTATCCCCAATCCTGCAGCCACGCCCAGCTCGTCGCGAACGTGAAGAGCAGCACGAGTATACCGACGACTATGAGAAGTATCCCCATGATCATCGCGAACGTGTTGCCGTGGCGCACCGCCTGCACTATCGTATATATCCCGTAAGCGATGAGCGCGATACCTATCGCGAGATACACATACTGCGTGACCGTGTTCGCCATCACGATGAGCACGACGCCGATGATCGCCTGGATGATACCCACGACGAGCGTGCCCATATCCGTATTTTCGTATTTGCGGATGTAGCGCACGATCGCCACCAGCCCGAGGCAGAGACAGAACACGCCCACTATGGTGATAGCCACCGGCGTGATGTCCTGACCGCCCTTGAAAAGCAGGCAGGTGCCTATCGCCGCGAGCATACAGCCGATAAACGCGTTTATCGTGATGTTGAAGTAGAACTTCGTTTTGCCCGTTCTTGCGCTGGCGGTAGTGCGCCGCGTCTTGGTGTTGCGGCTGCTGCCGCTGCCGTTATTGCTGCTGTTAGTAGCCATTGTCATGACCTCCGTTTACGTTCATGAAATTACTATTACTTGCCTTCTTCCGCAGGAGCCGAAGGCATATCGAATATACCCTGCGACTTCCCGGCTTTGGCGCCGACGACTTTTTTATATCTGTCGCGCCAGAAAGCGGCTTTGCCCTTATCCTCGGGCACGCCTATGCCGCCTTCGTATATCTGCACCATCGCGTCGATGGCTTTGGGATGATCGGAAAGCGCCGCCTGGTATATCCAATTGAAGCCCGTCGTGTAATCGGGAGTGACTCCGTAGCCGTTTATGAGGCACACGCCGTACCAATACTCGCCTTCGGGGATGCGCGCTTCCGCGGCGGGGCGCCACCAGGATATGGCTTCGTCAAGCATCGCGTTAGCTTCGGGAAGAGCGTTTGCCATACGCAGATAGCGCATCGCTTTGACGTAACTCTTTTTCACGCCCCTGCCCTGCGCGTACATCGCGCCCAGCTCGAACATCGCGTGCACGTCGCCGCCGTCCGCCGCTTTGCGGAAGAGCTCCGCCGCGCGTTCGTCGTCCGTTTCACCGCCTATGCCGCCGACGAGCATCGCGCCCAGCTCGTAACAGCAGCCGACGTGTCCCGCTCCCGCGCCTTTTTTGAACATTTCGCGCGCCTCTTCGTAGCTCTTGGATACGCCCTTGCCCGAGTAAAGCTTTTTGCCGAGCTCGTACATCGCCTCCGCGTCGCCCTTTTCGGCGAGGGCGGAAAGCTCCTTCGGCTTCATCATCTTATACTTATTTATATACTGTCCTATGACGGACGATAATTTGCTCATGACATGTTCTCCGTTCTCGCCTAATACAAAAAGGGACGATATCGAGCCGTCCCTTTTGCTTTTTAAGACATCGCGTCGGCGTAAGCGTCCGCCGTGCCGGCTACGACTACCTTGCCCTGACGGGAATGTACGATATTCGCGATATCGTTATACTCGCCGCTGTTCGCCTGTGCGGCGTCCTCGGGACCGACCATCGTATCCAGCCCGTACTGCAGGAACCCTGTCGTATCCTTTTCATACCAGCGTATCGCGTATTCCTCGGTCTCGAAATACCAGATGGTGACATGCTCGAAGTCGGGACCGTCCATCTTGCTCGCCTGGACGCGCGCAGAAAGTCCGGTGATCTCGCTGTTCGTCATCTGTTCCTTGGTATACGAAAGTACGGTATAACCGTAGTCCTCGCTCTGCAGCTTGGTCGTGAGCGTGTTATAGTCCGAGCTGAGACAGCCGGAAAAGCACACGCAGGCAAAGAGCGCCATGCAGAGAACGAGCACGGGCAAAATAAACCTTGTTTTCTTCATCTTGTTTTATCCCGCGGCATACGGCGCGGGGTAAGTCTCCTTAAAAAGTTTTTTACGACTTATTTCTCGCTGATAGCGCCGACGGGGCATGCGGACTCGCAAGCGCCGCAATCGATGCAAGCGGATTCGTCTATCTCGTAGTGAGCTGCGCCCTCGCTGATCGCCTGTACGGGGCACTCGCCCGCGCACGTTCCGCACGATACGCAATCGTCCGATATAACTCTTGCCATGATTGATCTCCTCCTGAACCTTTATTGTTTTTTATTATAACACGGCTAAACGGAAAAGTAAATGATTTTAGCGCACTTTGCGCGGCATAAAATCCTTAAATTTCCTCGCCCGCGCGCGGCTCAGTCTTCGATATGGCGCAGCTCGTCCGCTTCCGCCTTGCTGACGCGCACGTCGTCGGCGGCGCTGGACGCATCCAGCCTGGTCACCTTTTCTATCGGGTAGTCGGCGACGTCGAACGTGCCGTCGCGGTTCTCCGTGCGTACTTTGACGGTCATGCGGATCTGATTGACGCCCGTCGCGACGCCTTCGGACGTTTCGCCGTTCTCGCCCTCGACGCGCACCTTGCTGCCCACTTTGGGGAGAAGTTTGTTCGCCTCGGTGTAGTACGCGTTCTCGTAGGACAGGCAGCACATCAGCCGACCGCACAGTCCGCTTATCTTGCCCGGGTTGAGCGAGAGGTTCTGGTTCTTCGCCATGCGGATGTTCACTTTGGCGAACTCGCAGCCGGACGAGCAGCAGCACTCCCTGCCGCAGGGTCCGAACCCGCCCATCATGCGGCATTCGTCGCGCGTGCCTATCTGGCGCAGCTCTATGCGCGTGCGGAAAGCGCTCGCAAGGTCTTTGACCAGCTCGCGGAAGTCCACGCGGCTCTCGCTCGTAAAATACAGCACGAGCTTGGCGCCGTCTATCGTGTACTGCGCGTCCACCAGCTTCATCTTCAGCTTACGGGCGGCGATCTTCTCCGCCGCGATCGCGAGCACCTCCGGTTTTTTCGCGACGTGCTCGGCATGACGCGCGAGATCCTGCTCTGTCGCCACGCGCAGCACGGGTTTGAGCGGCGATACGATCTTTTCGTCCGCCACGTCCTCGGGCGGGGTGCGCACGACGCCTATCTCCACGCCGCGCGCGGTCTCGACGATGACTTTGTCGCCCACGCCGCACTCGACGCCCTCGGCGGAGAACCAATATACTTTGGGCGTGCTGTCAAACCTTACGCCCGCTACTCTTTGCATTATACATTACCTCCGAAACGGTTATCGCGAACATGTCCGCCACCGCCGCAAGATTGCCGCCCGCGGTGCGCGCGACGGCTTCGTGCGTCGCCTTGAGCACTCCGGGCATCGCCGCGAGCGGAAATTTTTCCGCAAGGGCGCGGATGTTGAACAGTCCGTATGTATCGGGCGTCATGCCGCCGTGAAAGCGGATCACGTCGCCCATTATCTTCTCGAAGCGCAGCAGCACGCCCGCCATGCCGTCGCGCGTGGAGCCGAGCAGCCCCGCCGCTTCCAGCATGCGCGCGCTGGGTCCGAGGATGTTTGCAAGTTCTATGGCGCGGACGAGACTGTCCGTCGTCCGCCCCGAGAGCAGCCCGTCGAACTCCGTCAGGCTGCCGCTTCCGCCGTAAAGCGCGTAAGGCAGGTTTTCGCCGCTGCCGCCGCCGAACTCCGCCGCTATGTCCGGCACGTCGGGAGCCAGCGTTTCCAGGCGGCTCGCTACCGTGGGCAGCACCGCCTTCTCGGAGGGCGCGAGCACGAAAAACACCGCGCTCGCCGTGGTATCCTCCAGCGTTTTGAGCAGCTTGTTCTGAGCCGCGTCGCTGCTGAGCGCGAGGTGAAGCACGAACACCCGCCGTTTCAGCTCGCCGGGGGCGAGACGGCACAACGACACGACTTCGTCCGCGTCCTCGGTGCGGAAGCCGTCCGCGCCCAGCACGCGCACGTCGCCGCACATGCCTTCCGTTATGCGGCGGCGCAGTTTTTCGTCCCCGCCGTTCTCCGCGATCGCCGCGGCGAAAGCCAGCCGCTCGCAGAGCAGCGTGTCCGATGACGCGAGCAGGTATGACTGTCCGCCCTCGCCCGCCGCGAACGTCCGCACGAGCGCCTTTCCGACAGCCGTGCGCTCGGCTATGCGCTGATATTTCTCCCCGTTCATGCGCTCACTATCCCGTGGGAAACGAGCGCGGAGACTATCTCCTTCGCCGTTTCGTACTTGTCGCCGAGGGTGGGGATGAAGGCGAAGCGGTCGTCGCCCCCGCCTATCGTCCTGTACCCGCCGTAAACGCGTTCGTGGAACTCCGTGCCCGCAAGCTCCATGCGGTCGGAAGCCGAACGCTTGGTGTTCGCGAAGGGAGGCGCGTCGAGGAATATCGTGAGGTCTATGCGCACGCCGCAGGTGGCGTAGGCGTTGAGCCGCTCCACATCGCCGCGGTCCAGCCCGCGCCCGAAGCTCTGGTACGCCGTGGTGGAATCTATATACCTGTCCGCGATCACTATCCTGCCCGCCTCGAGAGCGGGGATTATCACTTTGCGGGTGTTCTCGAAACGCGCCGCCTCGAAGAGCAGCAGTTCCGTCTCCGGGCACATGTCGAGAGACTCGTCTTTAAGAAGACCGCGCACGCGCTCGCCCACCTCGGTGCCGCCCGGCTCGCGGGTAAAAAGCGCGTCTATGCCGCGCGAAGCGAAGTATTCGGAGAGCAGCCGTATCTGCGTGGACTTGCCCACGCCTTCGCAGCCTTCGAATGTGACGAGTTTTCCGTTGTGCGTATATTTCGTTCCCATATCTTCCCTTGTCGCCGATTCAAAATTTTGAATTATCCGCTACCCTCAGCCGAGCACGGCTGCCGCCGCGCGTTCCAGCGCTTCGAGCTCTTTATCTTCGTCGAACGGCGTGAGTATGAACACGACGTACCTGTCGTCGTACTTCTCCGCCGCCGCGCCGTTATCGTAAAACGCGTAAGCCGCTTCCCTTCCGCGTCCCCTGCCGCAGTCGAAGACTACTCGCGTGAAGTCCGCGTTCGGCAGGCAGGCGTAACGGGAGCGCAAACCGTCGGAAAATTTCTTCAGTCTGTCGTACTCCCCCGCAAGCGCGCCCGCGTTGTCCACGCAAAGTTCGAGCGAGGCGAGCAGCATATAGTTGGGACTTGTCGTCCCGAGGACGTCCAGCATTTCGTCCGCCTTATCCGCGATATTCCCGCGGCAGGCGAGGAACGCGGTCTGCGTGAGCCCGCCCAGCGTTTTATGCGCGGACATATTGCATGCGTCCGAACGCATTACCGCGCTCTCGGGGAAAAGGTCGGGGCGCAGCGCGAAATGCGCGCCGTGAGCCGAATCGCATATCAGCGTGCCGCCGAGGCGGCGTACTTCCCTTTCCATCCCCGCAAGGTCGGGCGTCCTGCCGTAGTAATCGGGGTACTGCACGACGGCGGCGGTCGCTCCGCTCTTTTCCATGGCTCCCGCGATATCCTCCGCGGTCGTGAGCCGAGGCAAGCCGTTTTCCTCCCCGCCACCCGCCGTAACGAGCTTCGCTCCGGCAAGGCGCGCCGCTTCATCCGCGGCGCGGTGGCGGTAAACGTCGGTAACTATCGTTTTCGCGCCTGACGCGAGCACCGATGCTTTGATGCCGACGGACGAGCCGCCGACGAGAAAACGCAGCTTTTCCGCGCCGTACAGCCGCGCGCCGCGCTCCTCCGCCCGCGTTATCAGGTCGCCGGGGAAGATATCCAATATCTCCGTCACGTCCCGCCTGTCCAGCTTTCCCTTGTGCCCGGGCGTATGCCCGCGCCACGCCGGCGCATAGTTCCCGATATACTCGTTTATCGTCATCCACGTTATTATATCACCAAACGCATGAGATTGCAAGGGATTTCGTAAGGATACTTTCCGCTGCCCCGCCGCCCCGTAAACGGATATGCGGGCAGCGCGCCCTGCCGCGCCCCGAACAAACTTCGGTATTGACAAAATCCGCAAACGGGTGACCGCATCCGTCTCTCCGATATCCGCGCTACGGCCGGAATGCGATCGCCCCGCAACATCAAAACTTCGGCAGATTTTTACCGTACATGAAAATCTGCCGAAGTTTTACCCGAGCGGGCATAATGATTTCAATTTGTTCATACCCGGCGCCAAACGGAAGAGAGAGCGTTTCGAAACGCGCCGTCCGCAAATATCGCGCCGCGCCTTTTCGATAAGGCGGAGCTATATCATCCATGCGGGCACGACGAGATCGAGAGCGTTCAGAGCCGAAAATTTCGGCGCAAGGCATATAACGCCCCCCGTTCCGCGACGAAAAGCTCCGCCGACGAGCGAAAAAGTGCGCGTGATACGCTTATCCGGAGCGGCGGTCTTCTTTATCTCCAACGGGTGAAGCATACCGTCGCGCTCGAGGATGACGTCTATCTCTTTCGCGTCGCGGTCGCGGTAAAAGTACATCGCGGGTACGAGCCCCGAATCCGCATAGCTCTTCGCTATCTCGGAAACGACGAAGTTTTCCAGCAAAGCGCCGCTCATGGCGCCTTCCATCGCAACGTCGGGCGACGACCAGCGCGTCAGATAACATACGAGCCCTGTATCGTAAAAATACAGTTTGGGCGTTTTTATCGTGCGTTTGAGCGTATTGTTAGAATACGGGTGGAGCATAAAGACCACGCCGGAGGCTTCCAGCACATCCAACCAGGATTTTGCCTTCTGCACATTGATATCCGCGTCCTCGGCAAGTGCGGAATAATTCACGAGTTGCGCGGTGCGCGCCGCGGCGGAAACGAGGAACCTGTTAAAACGCAGGATATCCATATCGCCGGTGAGCTCGCGCACGTCGCGCTCGAGATACGTCGAAACGTACGACGAATAGAATACATCTCTGTCAGTGTACCGCCCCGACACGATACCCGGCATACTTCCCTTCCATATCCGCGAATACATGTCCGAAGCGGACAGCGGCAGAGAAATGCGGCTCTCGGCGAGCAATGCGTCGAGATCGGGGACGAACGGCCGCGGAGGCATGCCCGTGATCTCCCTCTGCGAAAACGGCGTCATGTGCAGCACGGCGACGCGGCCCGCGAGCGACTCTCCCACGCCGCGCATCAGGCGGAATATCTGCGAGCCGGTCAGCCAGAACGCACCCGGCGAAACATGCTCGTCGGCATATATCTTGACGTACGTCAGCAGCTCGGGCGCGTATTGTATCTCGTCGATGATGACGGGAGGTTCGTGCAGCTGCAGGAACAGCGCGGGATCCGTCTTTGCCAGATCGCGCTCGCCGAGATCGTCCAACGAAACGTATCTCCTGCCCGCGCCCTCTTTCTCCGCCAACTCGCGCAACATTGTCGTTTTGCCCGACTGCCGCTGCCCCGTGAGCAATATCACGGAGTACTCTTTGCCGAGTTCCGTTATCTTTTTCTCTATATGTCTTGCGATATATGTCATATCCGCCTCCCGCGCACGGGCGCCGACACCGCGCGTCCGATATATACTTAAATTATAACCGACGTCGCTTGCAAAAGTCAAGAAAACTTCGGCAGATTTTTACCGTACACGAAAATCTGCCGAAGTTTTACCCGAGCGGGCATATGAATTTCAATTTGTTCATACCGGCGGCGACCTCGGGACCGCCGTGAATGAGCGCGTTTTTTATCCGTTTCCTTTGCGTGCCGCGCGGGCGGCAGGGTCACTTCAGAAAGAAGCGGACGAGTTTTTCGTTGCCGCGCTTATAAGGGCGGTAACGCATGGGAAGGTCGATACGGCGGCTCTTGGAAAGTATGCTCTTTATGTGAGAGAAGGTCTCGAAACCGACTTTGCCGTGATAAGCGCCCATGCCGCTGAAGCCCACGCCGCCGAAAGGCAGCTCGTTCGTGGCGAGATGGATGACGACGTCGTTCATGCAGCCGCCGCCGTAAGAACAGCGCAGGGCGACTTCGCGCATGCGCTTTTTATCGCGCGTGAAAAGGTAGAGCGCGAGCGGCGACGGGAGCGGAGCGAGCTCGGCAAATACGTCCTCGAAGCGGTCGAATGTGAGCACGGGCAGGACGGGTCCGAAGATCTCCTCCCCCATCACCGCGTCGGCGCGGGTCACGCCGTCCATCACCGTCGGTTCTATCTTCAGGCTGCCGCGGTCATATCCGCCGCCCGCGATCACCTTCGCGGGGTCGATGAGAGAAAGCAGGCGGTCGAAATGCTTTTCGTTCACTATCCTACCGTAAGCGGGGTCGGACAGCGCGTCGGGATATTGCAAAGATATCTGACGGCGCAGTTCGGAGATGAGCTCCTCTTTGACGGACGAGGCGCACAGTATGTAATCGGGCGCGACGCACGTCTGCCCGCAGTTGAGATACTTGCCGAAGACTATGCGCTTCGCCGTGAGTTTCACGTCCGCCGTTTCGTCCACTATACACGGGCTCTTGCCGCCGAGCTCGAGCACCGCGGGCGTGAGGTTTTCCGCAGCGCGGCGGAGCACTTCGCGCCCCACCGTCGTGCTGCCGGTAAAGAAAATCAGATCGAACTTCTTATCGAGCAGCGCGGAGTTCTCCTTCCTGCCGCCCGTTATCACGGCGACGTGCTCGGGGCGGAACGCTTCGCCGATAAGCATATCCAGCACCGCGCTCGTCGCGGGTGAGTAAGCGCTCGGCTTGACGACCGCGGTATTGCCCGCGGCGATCGCGTCGACGAGCGGCTCGAGCGTGAGCAGTACGGGGTAGTTCCACGGGCTCATTATGAGCACGTTGCCGTACGGCACGGGCACGCGCAGGCTCTTCGACGGGAATTGCGACAGCGGCGTATGCACTTTGCGCGGCTTTGCGAATCTCTTCAGATTTTTGAGCATATAACGCACTTCCGAAAGCACGAGCCCCGTTTCGCACATATAGCTCTCGAAGAGCGGTTTGCCGAGATCGGCGGTAAGCGCCGCCGCGATATCCTTTTCGTGCGCTTCCACCGCCGCGCGCAGGCGAAGGAGAGCCTCCCTCCTCGCTTCGAGCGGCAAGGTCGCTCCGCTCGCGAAATACTCCCGCTGACGGGATACGATATCGTCTATGTTTTCAGCAGTCATTGTTCTTCCTCCTTGCCGGATGATCGTTTTGCTTTTCTGCCGGATACTTTATAATAAAATTTCTCCAACTCCCGGGCGTTCATCTCCACGGGCACGGGATAAAGCGGGTTCGCTTCCCTGTCCGCGTGCTTCGCCATTACGGGGATGTCCTTTTCTTCTATGCCGTCCAACACGGCGGGGATATGCATACGACGGTTCAGCTCTCTTATCGCGGCGATAAATTTTTCCGCTCCGGCTTTATGAGAGTCGCTTTCCGACGCCACTCCCGCCGCGACGCCGAGACGGTGCAGTTTTTTGTGCGCCGCTTTGCCGTAATCCTCGAGAACGACGGGCAGGAGCACGGAATTCGCCAGCCCGTGCGGGATGTTGTACTGCCCGCCGAGCGAGTGCGCAACCGCGTGGATATAGCCGACGTAAGACTTTGAAAAGGCTATGCCCGCGTTGTACGCCGCTTCCAGCATGTTCGCGCGCGCCTCGGCGTCGTGACCGTCGTCGTACGCCCGCACGATATTCGCGAATATGAGCTTGGTCGCGTGCAGGGCGCGGCGGCGCGTTTCCTTGGTCGTCGACCTGCCTATGTACGCTTCCACCGCGTGCGTGAGCGCGTCCATCCCCGTAGTCGCGGTCAGGTGCGGCGGCAGCGAATACGTCACCGACGGGTCGAGCACCGCATAGCGCGGTATGAGCGTGAAGTCGTTCATCGTGTATTTGTACTTTGCGTCGCTGTCCGTTATCACCGCGGCGAGAGTCACCTCGCTGCCCGTACCCGCCGTCGTGGGCACCGCTATGAGCAGCGGTATTCTTCTCAGCACCCGCAGCACGCCTTTCAGTTCGTTCAGCCGCTTTTCGGGATACGCGATCCGCGCTCCCAGCGCCTTGGCGCAGTCCATAGACGAGCCGCCGCCGAACGCTATGATACACCCGCAACCCTCTTTGAGGTATATCTCCCTCGCCTCGGCGACGTTGGCGACCGTGGGGTTCGCCCGCGTGCCGTCGTATACCGCGCATTTTATGTCCGCGCCCGCCAGCGCCTCTTCGAGCGGCTTTGTCGCGCCCGAGTCGTGCAGCCACTTATCCGTGACCAGCATCGCGCAATGTATATGCTTTTCGGTAAGGAGCGAAGCTATATCCTTTACGCCGGTCAGCTTTTCGGGCTCGCGGTAAGGCAGCAGAGGCAGCGCCAGGCGGAACGCCGCCTGAAAGGTACGGCAAAAGATCGTGCGAAATATATTCACCTTTTTTCCTCCGCGTCCTTTTCGTACCCCGCGCATATCGCGCGCAGATTATCGCATATCCTGCCGAGAGCGCGGTACATCGCCGCGCGCTCCTCTTCCGTCAGCCCCTCGCTCGCGCGCTCCAAAATACCGTCTACCTTGGCGGCTATGCGCTCGCCCACGAGCTTTCCTTTTTCGGTGAGCGCGAGCGGGCTCTGGTAACGCTTGTGCGCGCTGTCCGGACAGGTCAGATATCCGCCGTCCTCCAGGTACTTCACCGCGCGCGAAACGTTCGCCTTGTCCTCGCCGCTCTCGCCCGCCAGCTCTTTGGCTGTCAGCTCCCGCCGCTTGTAAAGATAGTACAGGCAGTTCACGTGCGAGCCGCGCAGCGCGAACTCCTGCATCTCCTCCGCCTTTATCCTGTAAATGCACCGCCCTATCTCCGCGATGAGCACGGTGAACATCTCGAATCTCTCGTCCATATATGCCTCCGCTGAACTTGTTGTAATCACAACAAGTATATTTTAATCGGAGCCGAACGGTTTGTCAAGCAATTTTCACGATTTTGTCAAGTGATCGTCACGATATCGTCACATTATTTATGTGAAATACCCGCGCCGAGCGATAAGACGCGGGCTACGCACCGTGAGCGCGTATGTCAGTACGTCGTTTTGGTGACGGAGGACACGCCCGTGGAGAAATTGGACGAGAACAGCTCGGCGGGGAGTTCGCCGCGCTCGGCGCACGAGCGGAAAATGCACGCGAGCTGCACCGTGCGTTCGACGGCGCGCGCGAAGAGGTCGTCGGCGCTGTCGCGGCGGACGAAAGAGGGGTCGAAGATATTATGCCACTGCTCGCGGCGCAGGTTGAGCACGCTTTTGTCGAAGTCTCGTTTTGCGAACAGCGCGCCGAGCAGCCTGAACGGTTTGACACCTATGCCGCCTATCGCGTCGGATATGCGGCGGCGCACTCCCGATCTGTCGTAAGTATTGCGCAGGAAGCGGTGCCAGCCGGCTATCGCGCGGCGGATATGCCGTTCGTCCGCGCTCATGCCGTATGCTCCGAACGCGGCGTTCATGACGCCAGTAACGGCGCGGGCGTTTATGTCCTCTTCCCCGTACGGCATGCGGTAGTCGTGCATGCGTATGCCGCGGGCAGACAGGAAATAGGTGTCGAAGTCGCGCTCGACGCGCGTATGCCGGATATTGCGGTCCATCGCGCTGCCCTCGTCCGAAAGATAAAACACGAACGGGTGGAACACGGTATCCGCGGCGTAATGCGAAACGTAGCCGAGGGCGTAGCTCATCGCCTCGGGACGTTCGCGCACGAAGTCGAGCATTGCGGAGAACACGCGAAAGACGAACGTGCGGTGGAGCAGTTTGCCGGGATTGGAACCGCGCGTGCGTATAAAGCGGTAAAAGAACATGGGGTCGGGACCCTGCGCCCCGAAGAAATAATCCGCCGTGCGGGGCACCCCGCCGAGACGGCAAAGGGCGTCTTCCGCGATGAGCTGATGCGTATATGCGCTGGGCATGATTCCTGACGTGCCTCCGTTTTATATCGTTATATTATTATCCGCGAAGGGAGCGCGCATTATTCCGAAAATTTTGCGGTATGCGGACGCCCCGTGACGAAAAGCGCGGGGCGTTGTGTCGTTACTTCTTATCGTTGTTGCCTTTATCCGTGCCCGAGCCGCGTTTCGCGGGTGCGGGACGAACGGATATCTGCGTTTTGGAGACTGCGCGGGGCGGAGCGGGTCTGCCGCCGTCGTCGCCCTCCACCACTTCGCTGGCGTTGGCTTTCTTTTCGCGGTACTCGGCGAGGACGCGTTCTTCCTCGGCTCGCTGTTCTTCCTCGCGCGCCGCCGCCACTTCCACGGGCTGCGGAGCGATCTCTATCTTGTTTATCACGGAAGCCAGCACGGACACCACGCCGTAAGCCGAGAGCACTACGGTGGAGATATACAAGCCGTCCTGCAGCGAGATGATCATGCTGCCGCCGCCGTCGCGGTAGACGATACCGAACAGCCAATACAGCACGAACGTCCCGAGCACGCAGCATGCGAGCGTCACCACCACGAGCACGACGCGGTAAGCGTTATACGGGCGGCAGAGGCGGAGCAGCACCATATACCCCGTATAAGTGAGCGTTATCGTGACCATCGTCTTGAACACCTGGTCGCCGACCGCCGAAGGATGGGCTATCGCGCAGTACACATACACCGCCATGACCGCCGCCGTGAGCGTCAGCCCGCCCGGCGAGGCGTTTTTGAGCATGTTGGCGAGGAACTTGCCGTGCACCCTGTCCTTGTTCACCTGCAAGGCGAGGAAGAGCGAAGGCACCGCCGTGATGAACAGCTCGTACATCAGCGTCTGTTCCGTCGTGAAGAAATACGGTTGCTTGATGATGAGCGCGATCACCGAAAGGAGCACGGTCATGATCGTCTTCATAAGATACAGCGACGAGGCTTTCGCGATATTGTTTATGACCCTTCTGCCTTCCACGACAACGTCCGGCATGGAGGAGAAGTTATTGTCCATGAGCACGAGGTGAGCGACGTTCCTTGCGGCTTCCGCGCCGTTCGCGATGGAGAGCGCGCAGTCCGCCTGGCGCATGGCGAGTATGTCGTTCACGCCGTCCCCCGTCATCGCCACGGTATGACCTTTGGCTTTGAGGCTGCGCACGAGTATGCTCTTCTGCTCGGGAGTCACTCTGCCGAACACCGTATAGCGCCCCGCGGCTTCCATGACTTCCTGATTGCTCAGCCCTTCGAGGGAGATGTATTTGTCCGCGTCTTCCACGCCCACGCGTTTCGCGACTTCCGCGACGGTCACGGGGTTGTCGCCCGAAATGACTTTGACCGCCACGTCGTTTTCCCTGAACCATTTGATGGTGTCCGCCGCGTCCTCGCGGATGTGATCCTCGATGACGATAAGGCATATCGGGCGGCGCACGCCGGGCAGCCTGCCGTTCCTGATCTCCGCGGGAGAGTGCGCGAGGCACATCACGCGGTAGCCCTGGCTGGCGTTGTCGTCCACGAGCTTGCGTATGCGCACGCCCATTTCGCCGAGCACGAACTCGGGCGCGCCCAGCATGTATGTGCCCATATCCTCGAAGGTGACCGCGCTCAGTTTGCGGTCGGACGAGAAAGGCAGCACGGTGACGGGACGGAATTTGAGGTTATAACCGAACTTGTCGGCAAGGGCAATCGCCGTCTGGTTGTTGTCCTCGGTGGCGCTCAGCATGGAGCCGATGATGTCCCCTATGCCGAAGCCGCCGTCGCCGCCCTTGATCTCTATCACTTTTTTGACGCTCATAGAGCCGTCCGTTATCGTGCCCGTTTTATCCAGGCACAGTACGTCCACGCGCGCGAGCATCTCTATGCAATACATGTTTTTGACCATTGCGCGGCGTTTGACGAGGCGGAGCATGCTCGCGGCGAGCGCTACGCTCGTGAGCAAAAACATGCCCGAGGGGATCATGCCGATGATCGCGCCGCTCACCGTGGTTATGACTTCGTAGAACAGATGCCCCTGACCGCGCCCCCACAGGTCGGTGGATATGGCGGTTCCCACCTGCGGCTCGTATATCGCGTAAGTGCGGATGAACATCACGATCGCGATGGGGATCATGAGCACGGATACGACCTTTATTATAAGGTTGATGGAGCGGTTGAGCTCGCTTTTCGTTTTTTTGTACTTCTTCGCGTAAGAGGTGAGCGTTTCGATGTAATTCTCGTCGCCTATCTTGTTCACGCGCGCGCGGCAACTGCCGCTCGTCACGTACGAACCCGAGTACAGCATATCCCCCGCTTTCTTGTGCACGGGAACGCTCTCGCCCGTAAGCATGGATTCGTTGACGTCGCATTCGCCCGTAAGGACTATGCTGTCCGCGCATATCTGCTTGCCCGTTTCGAGGAGTATGACGTCGTCGAGCACCACGTCGTGCACGCCCACGGCTTTCACTTCCCCGCCGCGCACCACTATGGCGGAAGGCGCCGTCACCAGCCGCAGTTTGTCTATCGCCATCTTCGCCTTGACTTCCTGTATGATGCCGATGACGGTATTGACGAGTATGATGACCGCGAAAAGGAATTTGCTCCAATCCGAAGCGATATCCACTACGAGCACCATCGCTATGAACACGATGAGCACAACAAGGTTTATATAAGTACACACGTTGGAGACGATTATCCGCCAATATGGCGTGCTGCCCCCCTTGCTCGTGATATTGAGGTAGCCGCCCTCGGTGCGCTCGCGCACCTGCTCCGCGGTCAGCCCCGTATCGGGCGACGGCTCGTAACGCTCCGCCCCCTCCGAGCTCACGCTCTTCGACTTGCCGAAAACCCGACGTTTCTTTTTCGCGGATTCGTAGTCGAGAAGATCTATTGTCGACATGCTCTTGCTGCCGTTTGTATCCGTACTTGCCATGGGATAATTATACTACATGCCCGAAGGGTTGTCAACCTCTTTTATCCTTGCGCACCGCTAACGCTCGGCTCCCGCCGTGCGCTTCGTCCAGACGCGAAAAGCGCAGCTTTTCGGCGCTAAGACGCGTTTTCGGGTCGGCATGGGGAACCCCTATGCCGACCGCTTCC
>ERZ1106922.214-NODE-214-length-25714-cov-11.965158_pt1 | contig 25714 bp, 19 predicted proteins | sample MGYA00403656_ERZ1106922 | MGnify/ENA primary metagenome ERZ1106922 (study PRJEB35170, sample SAMEA104062453) | human gut metagenome | biome: human gut; feature: human-associated habitat; material: faeces | place: Denmark | collected 2012-10-12 ... | reverse complement strand
ACCGACTATTACTAATGAGGTACGATCATAAAGAGGGTGTTTTAAGTTAATATATATAAGTATACGGGTCACGGGCGCATAGGGCGCGCCTCGGAGGTGCTTATGAAAGCAATGAAGATACTTATAACTCTGCTCAGCGTGCTCGGGGGCGTCGCGTTGGTCGCGGGCGCGCTGACGTTCTGGCTGACGGCATATACGGGCGACGAGGATTTCATCGCGTTCCCGATAGTATGTTTTATCGTCGGCGTTCTGGCGCTCGCGGCTTCGGGCATAGTTCGCTCGATATATAACAGAAAGCTCCGTAACGGCGACTATCCCGTGACGACGGTGCGCCGCAGCGCTTCGCCTCCTCCCGCGGGCGCGTATTCCGATCCCTTCGGAGAGTTCCCGGACGCCACTCACAAGCGCAACATAGATCCGTTCGGTTTCGACGCGCCCAAAGCCAAGCCGAAGGATACGGAAGAAGCTCCCGTCGCGCCTCAGCCGACGACGAGGGACAAATTCTGCGAGCATTGCGGCGCGCCGCGCACGGGCACGGACAAATTCTGCCCCTTCTGCGGTCATAAGTATGATAATAAGTAAGATATAAGTCTTAAATATCTTTCGCGTCCTTTTGCCGGATGATGTAAAAGAAACAAATAACGGAATTCGTAGCGAAACCGCGAGATTTTCGGATGGAAAGGCACGTTTTCGGAAGCGGGCGTAGCGTTAGCGGTCGCCGCTAAGGTCCCTTGCGGCGACTCCGAAACGTGACTTTACGCCGAAAAGCCGCGCTTTTCGCGTCTGATATGAAGAAAAATATTTTAAGGTAATTTCAATTTGAAATCACCTTAAAAATTTTTCGGAATAAGGAGCCGCGCTTTTCGCGTGTGGACGAAGCGCACGCGAAGCGAGCGATAGCGGTGCGCAAGGAGTAAAGCTATGCGCCTTCCCCGCCGCCTGCCGCACCGCCCACCGCAGGCGGCGGAAGCAAAGGCAAAAATACGGTGAATACGCTCCCCTTGCCGAGCACGCTCTTGGCGGTTATGCTGCCGCCCATCATCTCGGCGATGGATTTGGCGATGGACAGTCCGAGACCGGTGGAGCCTTCGCTGCGCACGCGGGCTTTATCGCAGCGGTAGAAGCGGTCGAAGATATGCGGGAGGTCGTCCTCGCTTATACCTATGCCGTCGTCGGCGACGGTGACCGAAGCTCCGCCTTTCATGCGTTCCACGGATACGTCGACGCGACCGCCGTCCGACGTGTATTTTATAGCGTTGTCCGTGATCACGCGCACGAGCTCCACGGTGAGCCCTTTATCCGCGAGCACGGTCACCGTGCCGCGGGAAGTGAAAGTCACTTTGCGGTCGGCGCGGGTAAGCGCGTAGGCGTCCACTATCTCGCTCACTGCGGCGGAGATATCGAACACCGTGGGGTGCAGCTTAAAAGAACCGAGCTTTGCGAGGTACAGCAGCTGCTCGACTATGGAACGCATGTTGTCCGCTTCGGAGCGTATCGCCTCTATCGCCTCGGCGAGCACGCTCTCGTCCGTCTTGCCCCAGCGGTCGAGCAGGTCGGAATAGCCGCGTATCACGGATATGGGAGTGCGCAGTTCGTGGCTGGCGTCGGATATGAAGTTGCTCTGGCGCTCGAACGCCTCCTGCAAGCCGTTGAGCATGCGGTTTATACGGGAGGAAAGCTCGTTGAGCTCGTCCTGCGTGCCTACGGGATCGAGGCGGGCGGACATGTCCTCCACCGTGATCTCGTCTATACGTTTTATCATGCCTTTAAGCGGCGAGAGCATGGTGCGGGCGGTAAGCGTGCTCGCGGCGGCGAAGATCGCGGAAAACCCGAGCGCGAGGAGCACCGCCACGACGATGACCCGCACGCGCGTGGTCGCCGACACCTCGGGAGCGAGCGCGACGATGAGTATGACGGCGAGCGCATACGCCGCCATAAGCACGCCGAAGACCGCGGTGCCGATCACCGTGGTCTTCGTAGTGATATCCGTTCTGTACCGCCGCGAAACGGTGCGCAGCATGAGGTCGAACAGCCCCACGGGGAAAAATACCCACATGAGCACCGTCTGCCATACCGGACGTTTTTTGATTTTTCCTGCGCTATTGCCGCTCTTCATTCGCTTATGCCGGGTCTTTGATTATGTAACCCGCGCCGCGCACCGTGCGCACGAGCTTGATATCGAACACGTCGTCTATCTTGCTGCGCAGATAACGCACATACACGTCCACCACATTGGTGTTGCCGTAGAAGTCGAATCCCCAGACGGCGTCCAGCGCCTGCTCGCGGGTGATGACGACGTTCTTGTTCTCCATGAGATACACGAGAAGGTCGTATTCCTTTTTGGTAAGGTCTACGGGCACGTCGTCGAAAGTCACGCTGCGGGAATTGCGGTCGATGACCAGTTTGTCGTAAGTCATGACGTCGCTCCTGGCGTTCTCGCGCTTCTTTAAGTGTACGCGTATGCGCGCGAGCAGCTCTTCTATCGCGAAGGGCTTGGTCATGTAATCGTCCGCGCCTATATCCAGTCCCGCCACTTTGTCCATCGTCTGGTCGCGCGCCGTGAGTATGATGACGGGCGTATCCTTCGACTGGCGCAGACGGCGCAGCAGCTCGATACCGCTCATGCTCGGCAGCATGAGATCGAGCACTATCAGCTCGTAGTCGTGCGCGAGAGCGCTCTCCAGCGCTTCCCTGCCGTCGGAAATGTGCTTGACCGCATACCCTTCGTGCTCCAGCTCCAGCTGCACGAACCGCGCGATCTTCGCTTCGTCTTCCACTATAAGGATCATTTGTATATTCCTCTTGAAAATTATTTTATCGCGTTTATATCGTAAGGGGTCTCCTGGTAAACGTAGTAGTTGAGCCAGTTGGACATGAGCAACGACGAATGCGCGCGCCATATAAGACGCGGCTCGCCGTTATCGCCGTAATACCCTACCGGGCGTTCGACGTCCGATCTGCCGAGCGCCGTATCTCGTTTATACTCGGCGTCCAGCGTATACTTGTCGTACTCGCCGTGACCGAACACCAGCACGCGCCGCCTGTCGCGGCTCGCCGCGAGGTATATGCCCGCCTCGTCGGACTCCGCAAGTATATCGAGATCCTTCACCGCGCGAAGAGCATTCTGGTCCACTTCCGTATGGCGGGAGTGCGGCGCATAGAAATATTCGTCGAAATTGCGCACGAGCGGATTGGATCTCTTCATGCTGCGGTGCAGATATACGCCGCTTATCTTCTTTTCCAGCGGCACTTTATCCACGCCGTAAAAATAATACGCCGCCGCGATCGCGCCCCAGCATATATACAGGGAGGAGAACACGTTGTGCTGCGCCCATTCCATGATGCGCACTATCTCGTCCCAATAAGTGACGTCCTCGAACTTCATCTGCTCCACGGGCGCGCCCGTGAAGATCATTCCGTCGAACTTGCGCCCCGCCGCATAAGCCTCGTCGAAAGTCATGTAAAAGGCTTTGAGGTGCTCCTCAGGCGTGTGCGTCGCCCGATAAGACGCCGTCTGGAGAAGAGTGATCTCCACCTGCAAAGGCGTGTTGGATATGAGCCGAAGCAGTTCGAGCTCCGTCTCTTCCTTGTTGGGCATCAGGTTGAGTATGCCTATCGACAGCGGACGTATCTCCTGCGACCTCGCCCGTCTGTCCGCCATGACGAATATATTCTCTTTCTCGAGTATTTCCTTTGCCGGCAGCGCCGACGGTATGATAACGGGCATTTCCTTCTCCTTCGCGTCAATGATATCACAATCGGAACCGAATTGTCAACCCTTTTCCTTGCGCGGCGTTTTACCGCAAAAGAGTGAAAGCATTTCTGCTTTCACTCTTTTGCGATGAAACGCCGCGCAAGGATAAGGTAGCGGTGCGCAAGGGGAAAGACAAATGGCTTTGCGATTTGCAAAGCCATTTGTCTGCTGCCGCCGAGCGATAGCACGGCGCGATCACATTCAGCCCTTCGTTTTGGCGTTCGTCTGCGATCTTGCGCCGGTGCGGCTCTTGGCGCCGCAGCCGCGGGCGGACGAGGCTTTCGTGCTCGCGCGGTTCTTGGCGCCGCAACCCGTCGCGGCTTTGGCGGACGTCTTTGCTTTGGACGCGGACGTCTTTGCCGAAGTCTTTCTGCCGGTAGTGGTAGTCGTCATTCGTTTTACCTCCTTTCGCTTGTATTATGAGCGGCGGGCGGCAAAAATAGACATGAGCCGCGGGGAGCGGACGCAAGTAAATATTTAACAGAAATAATGCGAAAACCGTTGCGGAATCCGCGGAAATGTGGTAAAATCAAAGTTGCGGGGAGTGAACTCGCCGCCAAAGCGTTAAGAGATATCATTACGGAGGATAGTATGCAGTTTTCCAAAGAAGTAGAAAGAATGGTCTGCGTCGCCAAGGGTCCCAAGCACGGTCCCGCTCCCATACCCGAGGAAGGCAAGTGGGTACAGGCGTATAAGATCGAGGACATCAACGGTTACACGCACGGCGTAGGCTGGTGCGCGCCGCAGCAGGGCGCCTGCAAGCTCAGTCTCAACGTCAAGAACGGCATCATCCGCGAGGCTCTCGTGGAGACGATCGGCTGCTCGGGCATGACGCATTCGGCGGCTATGGCGGGCGAGATACTCCCCGGCAAGACCATCCTCGAAGCGCTCAACACCGACCTCGTGTGCGACGCGATAAACACCGCCATGCGCGAGCTGTTCCTTCAGATCGCTTACGGCAGGACGCAGTCGGCGTTCTCGGACGACGGTCTCGTTATCGGCGCGGGTCTCGAGGATCTCGGCAAGGGCGAGCGTTCCATGACGGGTACGATCTACGGCACCGAAGCCAAGGGCGTGCGTTACCTCGAGCTTACCGAGGGTTACATCACGAAGATGGCTCTCGATAAGGACGACCAGGTCATCGGTTACGAATACATCAAGCTCGGCGTGATGCTCGACAAGATCAAGGCGGGCATGAGCGCGGACGAGGCTCTCAAGAGCGCGACCGGTCACTACGGCAGATTCACCAAAGAAGAGGGCGCATGCAAGTTCATCGACCCTCGTAAGGAATAAGGAGGTCAAGGGCAATGGCTGTAACTTTCGAAGGATATGAAAGAAGAGAGGCTAAGACCTCCGAGATAATGAAGAAATACGGCATCAAGGGCTTCGAGGACGCGCTGAAGATCTGCACGGACAAGGGCTTCAATCCGTACGAGATCACGCAGGGCATCCAGAACATCTGCTTCGAGAACGCCAAGTGGGCTTACACGCTCGGCTGCGCGATCGCTATAAAGAAGGGCTGCACGAGAGCCGCAGACGCCGCCCGCGCGATAGGCGAGGGTCTGCAGGCGTTCTGTATCCCCGGCTCCGTCGCCGAACAGCGTAAGGTCGGTCTCGGTCACGGCAACCTCGCCGCAATGCTCCTCGAAGAGGAGACCGAGTGCTTCTGCTTCCTTGCGGGTCACGAGTCTTTCGCCGCGGCAGAGGGCGCTATCGGTATCGCCAAGAGCGCGAACAAGGTGCGTAAAACGCCTCTCCGCGTTATCCTCAACGGTCTGGGCAAGGACGCCGCTATGATCATCTCGCGTATCAACGGCTTCACGTACGTGCAGACGAAGATGGACTACTTTAACGACAAAGTGGACATCGTCAAAGAGACTCCGTACTCCACCGGCGAGCGCGCCAAAGTGCGCTGCTACGGCGCGGACGACGTCCGCGAGGGCGTTAAGATCATGTGGCTGGAGAAGGTGGGCGTTTCCATCACGGGCAACTCCACCAACCCCACGCGTTTCCAGCACCCCGTTGCAGGCACCTATAAGAAGGAGTGCAACGAGGCGGGCGTCAAGTACTTCTCCGTCGCTTCGGGCGGCGGCACCGGACGTACGCTCCACCCCGACAACATGGCTGCGGGTCCCGCTTCCTACGGTATGACGGATACGATGGGCAGAATGCATTCGGACGCTCAGTTCGCAGGCTCCTCCTCCGTTCCCGCACACGTCGAAATGATGGGTCTCATCGGTATGGGCAACAACCCCATGGTAGGCGCATCCGTTTCCTGCGCGGTCGCCGTGGAAGAAGCGATGAAGAAATAAACGTAAACGCATGCAACAAAAAACGGCGGGTGACCGCCGTTTTTTCGTTGCCGTTCTGTTTATTGCCGCGCTTGACCGGCGCGGGTGCCGTTTGATTCTTATCTCGATGTCCTCGGGTATGTTCGCCGCGTTCGCGCTTCTGTCCGGCTTTGCACGCCGCGCTTAAAAGTTTTTTGCGATAAAGTCCGTGAACTCTTCCGCGGTGCCCGAGAAATCGGGTTTGACGCTCTCGTCGCGGTCGGAAGGGTGGAGTGAGACCGTCATCGATAGTTTCATGTAAAAAAGAAAAGTCGTGTAAGTTATTTTTCCTTATTCATCCTCTTCATAACAGTTATGCTCGGCTCGGGATGGTCGGGTGCGGATATTCTGGTCGCTTTTATTTTTGCGGATGAAGGCGCACAAAAAGTAAAAAACGATACCTGGTCGGTAAAAAGCATTGCCTCGTCGGGTGAATAGTGGTATAATCAAATATTGAGATACAGCTTTCGGGCGCGGCGGTTTCTGTGCCGCGGAAGGGCGGCCGTTCCGCTTCCCTGATATCGCGGTCATCGCTCGGCAGGTCGATGTCGCGGGCTGCGGGCGAACGGAGGCGTGGAAATCGAAGGAGGAGAAAATGATAAACGTGACGATCGTGGAAGACGAAAAGCATGAGGCGGACAAACTGCGCGGGTACCTCGAACGATACTGCGCGGCGCACGGCGTGGGGTTCGATACTAAGGTATTTTCTTCGGCAGAGGCGTTTCTCGCGTCATACAGGACGGATACGGATATCGTATTTATGGATATCGAGCTGGAGAGCATGAACGGCATGGATGCCGCTGTCCGTCTGCGCGCGATTGATGCGCTTGTCGTGATAATATTCGTGACCAACATGGCAGGGTATGCGATAAGAGGATATTCCGTGCAGGCGCTCGATTATCTGCTTAAACCGGTGGGTTGGTATGCGTTTTCTACCATGATGGACAAAGCGATGCGCTCGTGCGTCAAACAGCGGGAAGCTACCGTGAACGTGCGTACACAAGGGGGCTTGAGCTGCGTGTCGCTTGCGGATGTGAAATACGTAGAGGTAAGCAATCATCGCCTGCGTTATCATACCGACAAGGGATGCGTGGAGGCATGGGGCACGCTTAAAGAGACAGAAAAGTCGATCGGCGACGATTTCATGCGGTGCTGCTCGTCATATCTTGTCAATTTGCGGCGGGTCTCCGCCATAGATGGAGGCGATGTCGTGTTGTCCGACGGGACGCGCCTGCCGCTAAGCCGCAATTATAAAAAAGAGTTTATGGGCGCGTTGGCTCGGCTCATGAGGGGAGGTGAGAACGTTGAGCGTGAGTGAACTCTTTTTATCGTTCTCGTCACTGTTTTGGTATAAGCTGATATTCATGACGGAGCTTACCGTATCGGAGGCGATATTTACGCATAGGCTGCGCCTGAAACGGCGATACCCGCTCCGTTTATCGCTGTGTCTCGTCGCACTCTATGCAATCGCATTTTTCTTCCCGATCGCGGTGTACGATACGCTTTATTCGACATTCATATTCCTCAGCTTATATATTTGCTCTCTTGTTGCGCTGAAACTCATTTTTGACGAGCCGTGGAAGACGTTGTTGTTTTGTTCGATCGCGGCCTATACGATCCAGCATATGAGTTATGAGATCTTCAATCTCATCGTTATGATGACAGGGCTTACGGGCGGCGCGGGACTGGGGGTCTACGGCAGTGGTAGCGGGCTCGGCAACTTGTTCATCGGCGCAGCGGAAACGAACGCGATATATGACATATTTATCGTAATAATCTATGCCGCGGTGTATTTTATCGTATACTGGGCGGCTTTCGTCAGCCTCGGTAGTATGATCGACAAGAGAGTGGAGCTTATTAAAAACAATAAATACCTCATGCTCCTTTGCGGATTGCTACTGTTCGTGGACATACTTCTCGGGCTTGCCGCCACCTATCACGGAGAGAAAGACCACAGCGTCATATTCCTCGCCATTATCGGGACGTATAATATCATCTGCTGCCTGCTCATCCTTGCGTTCCAGTTCGGACTCGCGCGCATGGAGCGGCAGGACAGAGAGTACGACATGATACGCAAGCTCTGGCGGCGAGACAAGGAGCACTATGAGATCGCAAAAGAGAGCATAGGCGTCATCAATGTTAAGTGCCACGATCTTAAGCACTATATCGGCAGGCTACGTGACGGAGAGACGGATGACGGTACGCTCGTCGAAATAGAACGCGCCGTGGACGGATACGACGCTCTTGTGCATACGGGAAACGATACTTTGGATGTCGTGCTCACCGAAAAGATGGCGTTCTGCCGCGCTCATGGCGTGCAGCTCACGTGCATGGCGCGCGGGGAAGATCTTTCGTTTATGGGCGTCGGAGACATATATTCGTTGTTTGGGAACGCGCTCGACAACGCGATAGAATACGTGCGCACGCTGAACGAAGAGGACAAACGCATCGTGCGCCTTTCCGTGCATACGAAAGGGCGATTGCTCACCGTGCATGTGGAGAATTATTATGAAGGCCCCGAACTCATGATGAAAAACGGACTGCCCGTTACCACCAAAGAGGATAAGAGCGTACACGGTTACGGCATGCTTTCCATGAAGATGTTGGCAGAAAAATACGGCGGAGAACTGTTTGTCTCCGTCGAGGGGGATATGTTCGATCTGGATATCATATTCCCGCTACCCGGCGGCGATGATGTACGCAATAAGTAAGAATAACGACACGTTTCGAAAAAAGCATTGTAATTTATTGCATCATCCTTTATCATGTGTCTGCAAGCGGAAAATGCTTGCAACGAACATATAAAAGGAGGAAATATTTATGAAACAAAGATGGGGCATGAAGAAGATGTTGCTTCTGTGGGTGCCGATACTCGTCGTACTTCTCGCGCTCATCATCGCGGTGACAATCGTCGCTAATGTGTTCGCGGTCACACTCGACACATATGTAGGCAAGGGAAGCGCGGAACTCGTTATGCCGAAGGACGAAAACGGCGACCCGATCGAGATGGATGCGGATTTCTATGAGGTGAAATACGACGATATCTTCGAGGCGCGTACTGCATCCGAGAAAGTGGCGGAAGAAATAGCCGACGAGGGCATAGTGCTTCTTAAAAACAATGGCACGCTTCCGCTCGCGAAGAACTCCTATGTAACGGCGCTCGGCAGGGGATACGTAGATCCCATTTACGGCGGCGTGGGTTCCGGGCAGATGCCCACCGATGGCTGCGTTGCTCCGCATGACGGTCTCAAAACGGTATTCAATGTGAACGAAGGAGCGTTCGCCGCTCTCACCGAGAGCGTTTCGGATGTGATCCGCGGGGATAGCGATCCGACGGCTGTCGAGGACAAGAACACATATTGGATAGGCGAGTTTCAGAAAAAGACATACGAGGCGCTGGATTTTACCGGCTATACCGACGCTGTGATAGTTTTTATCAGCCGTAAGGGAGCCGAGGGCGGCGACCTTTCGATGAATTTGAAGGATGATATCGCGTGGCATGAAAGCTACAACGGTCCGTTCGCCGCCGAACACACCGAGACCGTCAATTATGCGGACGATCAGCATCAGCTCGAACTCAGCAAAGAGGAGCGTGATATGCTGGACGTGGCAAAGACCAATTTTGAAAACGTAATAGTGGTCATCTCCTCTTCCAATATCATGGAAGTAGGCGAGCTAGAGCTCGATGACGAGATAGACGGTATCGTATGGATGGGCGGTCCCGGTTCGCGCGGTAACGTATCCGTCGCCAAGATACTGTGCGGAGACGTCGTTCCTTCCGGGCATCTCGTTGACACGTGGAGCGCCGATTTTACGCGCGACCCGACGTTTGCAAATTACAGTCGCAACGGAGAGCGTGATTGGAACAACGTCACGGATGAGTCTGGCACGAAGATATCCTTTGTGGAATATGAAGAGGGCATATATGTAGGCTATAAGTATTTCGAGACGATGTACTCGGAGCTCGGCGAAGGCGGCGATGCGTGGTACGACGCATGGCGCACGGCGGACGGCACGGACGACACGGGCGTCGTATACCCCTTCGGCTACGGTCTGTCATATGCGTCTTTCGACCAGTCTTTCGTAGGCCAGCCTTCCGTAACGGATGGCAGAGTGGATATTACGGTGCGCGTGGAGAACACGCATGCTTCCCGCGCGGGCAAGGACGCCGTGCAGATCTATTTCGAGCCGCCGTATACGGAAACGGACAGAAGCATGTGCATTGAAAAAGCCACGAAAAATCTCGTTGCTTTCGCCAAGACGGCGGAGATAGCGGCGGGAAGCGATACGGAGATCGCGCTTTCTTTCGCGCTCGAGGATATGGCGTCCTATTGCACGACCGTGGAGAACTCCGACGGCACAAAGGGCGGCTATATGCTCGAGGCAGGCGAATACGTCATCCATCTCGGCGAAAATGCTCACGACTCCTATGCCACAGCGACGATCACCGTCCCCGAAACGATATGGTATACGGGAAACGATCTCAGAGAGACCGATCGCATCGCTCAGTCCTACATGAACGAAGACGGCACTTATCGGGATATTCCCAAAGCCGCGATGGGTGACAGCAGCGCGGGCTTCGTCGCCGCTCACAATCTTTTCCAGGATGTGACCGATTACATGCATTCGGAAGGCAAAACGCCACTTACTCGTGCGAACGGATTTACCGAATGGGTGCCTACCACGCCCGCCGGTGACGAGCTTACCGCTTCCGACTATGTGGTGGAAGAGTATAAGCTCAAGGATTATTCCGGCGGCGCGCTCGCGGATAGCTCTGTGACCGAAAAGCCCGCCCTCGGTGCAGATCACGGGTTGAAACTTTCCGATCTCAGAGGAAAGGATTATTATGATCCGCTTTGGGACGACCTGCTCGATCAGCTCACGCAGGAGGATTATAATAATGCCAGCCAGCTCATGGATTCTTACGCGTTCGCCGAGATAGAAAGCGTCGGTAAGCCATATAATAAGGATTCCGACGGACCTCAGGGATTAAAGGGACCGTTCACTCCGACAGGTGGCGCCGGTGCCGCTCCCGATAAGCATGGTAACGCGTGGCCGACCGAGCCTATCGTCGCGGCAACATTCAACGTCGACCTCGCACGCGGATACGGCGAGTGCGTGGGAGATGAGGCTATGCAGCTCGGATTCATGGGCTGGTACGGTCCCGGTCTCAATATCCATCGCAGCCCGTTTGCCGGGAGAAATTACGAGTATTACAGCGAGGACGGCTTCCTCTCCGGTCGCATGGGCGCAACGGTGATAGAAGCGGCAAGCTCCAAAGGCGTGATCTGCTATATCAAACACTATATGCTCAACGATCAGGAGTCCGATAGAAACGGCGGTGCTTCGTGGTGCGATGAACAGGCGATGAGGGAGATATACCTTAAGGCGTTCGAGCTTGCCGTAAAAGAACCCGTCACGACCGTGAAGTATACGAATGTCGAGACCGGCGAGCTCGGAGAGAAGCAGATGCGTTCGGCGTTCGGTCTGATGACCTCATACAACAGAGTGGGCGCTACATGGGTAGGAGGATGCGAAGCCGCGATAAACGGAGTGCTCCGCACAGAGTGGGGCTTCCGCGGGACGGTCATCACCGACTTCGGTGTAGCACTTAAGTACATGTCCTCAGATCAGGCCCACTATGCGGGCGGAGATCAGTATCTCGGCATCCCGGGATTTAGCGCCCCTCAGCAGGATACGACCTCTCCGTCGGCGATGTGGTCGCTCAGGAACAGCTATAAAAATTTCTTCTATGCGGCGGCTCACAGCAATATCATGAACGGCGTGCCTGCAGGCGCGGCATACGCATATTCGATGTCTCCGTGGGCGGTCTGGCTGCTCATTGCGAACATCGTGATCTACGGCTTCATCATAGGCATGACGACATATCTCGCGATACGCTTTGTGCGTAACAAAAAGTCGAACGTACAGGAAGCATAACGTAATGATTGAAAAACGCAGTTTTACGGGTAGACGTAAAACTGCGTTTTGTATTTCAAAGGGACGGCTTTTGCCGTCCCTTTGGATATCTCTTTTGCATGTTTTTTCACGATCTCATCGGGGAGGAAAGCGCACTCGATTACAGCGTCTTTGTGAACTCGAGGAACTCTTCCGCCGTGCCCGAGACGTCGGGTTCGACGCTCGCGTCGCCGCTCGGAATGGGAGAGTCGGTGAGGTAGTACGTTTTCATGCCGACGGCTTTGCCCGCGCAGACGTCTTCTGCGTAGTCGTTGCCGACGATGAGGGTCTCTTCCGGTACGAGCGTGAGCCGTTCGAGCACCTCCGCGTAATACTTGGGATTGGGCTTTGCGTAGCTGCTCGTTTCGTATGACGTGACGAAATCGAAATCCTTAGGATCGTGACCTCCGCTTTGCAGGCGGTACAGCAGCGCGGGCAGGGGAAACACCGGGTTGGTCGTGACTATGAGTTTCACCCCGCGTTTTTTGAGTTCCTTCACGGCTTTTACCATTATGGGCTTGGGGCTTATAACGGAAGAGACAGCACGGTATTCGTTGGCGTAGAAGTCCGTCATGACGCGCTCGAATTCGTCCATGGGCATGGGTATGATCGGCTTTGCGAACTCCATGAACGCTTCGCGGTTGGTACGCGAGCCGTCGTTGCGCACCATCACTTCCGAGCCGCCGATGGCGGTTTTGGCGATAAGAGAGCCGAGCTCTCCGCCGAATCTGTCCTTTATGGCTTTGACATAGACGGGGATGAAGTCGTGCGCGTTGCAGTCTATGAGCGTGCCGTCCATATCGAACATTATGTTTTTTATCATTTCGCGTAAATGCTCCTTGATGCAGTTTCGTCCATTATACTACATCTCTGCGTTCTCGGCTATCGTTTTGAGGCGGTATCCGAGGATTTTACGTGAAAACGTCCCGCAGGTCAGGGCTTGACAATGTGCCGCATATATGCTAATATGTACACATGGATAGCAAAGAGGAATTTCTTAAGATATTCGACGAAAATATAACGCGCCCGGGAGCGGACGGATTGCGCAAGTACCTGCTCGGCTCGGACTTTTTCACCGCGCCCGCGAGCGGCAGGTTCCATTGCTGCCACGAGGGCGGACTTTGCGAGCACAGCATAAACGTATATAAGCGCCTGCTCGCTATAGCGAAAGCCGAGTACGGCGACGAGTGGGAGAGCAGACTGCCGCACGAGAGCATCGCGATATGCGGTTTGCTTCACGACGTGTGTAAGATAGGCTACTACAAAGAGGATCTGCGCAACGTCAAGAACGAGAACGGCGAGTGGATCAAAGTGCCGTACTACACCCGCGCCGAGGAACTGCCTTACGGACACGGCGAAAAGTCGGTATATATCGTCAACGGCTTTATCCGCCTTACGCGCGCCGAAGCGCTCGCGATAAACTGGCACATGGGCGGGTTTGACGCCCGCAGCCGCGGCGGAGACTTCTCCATCAGCGAGGCGTACGCCAAATACCCGCTTTGCGTGCTCCTTCATGTGGCCGATCTCGAAGCCACTTATCTCGACGAAAAACGCGGCGAGTGAATGCCCGTTTGCCGCGGCGGCACTCGACATATATTTTTCCGTAACCTGCCGAAAATCGCTTGACTAATGTTTACGCATTTGATATATTATATAAGCTGTCGGCGTAAGCCGTTGCGACCCGTGGGGGTATAGCTCAGTTGGTAGAGCACCTGCCCTGCAAGCAGGGGGTCAAGAGTTCGAATCTCTTTACCTCCACCACTTTTTGAAGAGATATAGCTCAGTTGGTTAGAGCACCACCCTGATAAGGTGGGGGTCGGTGGTTCGAGTCCACTTATCTCTACCAAGAAAATTCCGTATCGTCACGATACGGAATTTTTTATTGTTTCGATCTTTACAACTGTTTTTTTTTATATATTATATTATTGTATACGGATTTTGCGGTCGCGTTGGGCTTATATTCGGCGAGTTCGCTTACATGGCGATATGAGCACATATCCCCCACTGCGATCGGGTCTTTACTGACGCACGAATTGTCGGGATACGGTCGGGGGGTCGGTGTGTAACTCCGCTTCGCTCCGTGAATGCGTCTTCGCCGCATTGACGGTCCGATTATCTCTGCCAAGAAAATTCCCTATCATCGCGATACGGAATTTTTATTGTTTCGATCAATTATTTTTTTCAATCTATTTATAAAGTATATTGTTTTTTATGACCGCTTTGGGCTTATGATCGGTGATTTCGTTTATATGGCGATATGAGCATGTGTCATTTATGGTCGAAGATCGAAAGGCAGAGATGGACGGTCAGTGGGTGCGGAGGTTCTTGGGGTAGTTGTTCTTGACGACGCCGCCCGAGCCTTTGCCGCCGCCCAGCGCGTGACCGTTCACCGCGACGGCGCAACGGCCGCGGACGTCCCCCGCTATCTCGCGGCCGGCGAGGTATTCGGCCACGCGGGGATCGTCGGGAGCGAGCGAGAGCACGGAGCGGCAACGGTCGCCGAGCGCCGTGAAAAGCTGATGCGAGGGCGTGAACCTGCCGTCCTTTTCCGTGTGCCCCAGCATCACGCCGTTCACCAGGCAGGGCAGGTCCGAAAAGAGCGCGGGCGCGAACAGCATGCCGTCGCGCTCGCAGACGTTCAGGCCGCGGACGTCCAGCACCTCGTCCAGGGCGCGGAGCGCGCGGGCGCTCGCCTCGCGGAACGCGCGTTTTTTCTCGTGCATGACACAGGTAGCGGGAGAAGTCTTGCGGAAGAGGCAGAAATACTGCCCCTCGCCCTCAAAGAAGTGCGGCATGAACTTCACGCCGAGCCGCGCTTCCCTGCCCTTTGACGCGATCTCGGGCGGCACGGGCAGCGTTTCAAAACCGAGCGACAAAATATACTCCGCGTTGTCCTCGTCCTCTTCGGGTGCGAACGTGCAGGTGGAATAAAGCAGAGTGCCGCCCTCGCGCAGGCAGGCCGCAGCGCTTTCGAGAATGGAGCGCTGGCGGGACGCGCACGCGCGGATGCCCGCGTCGGTGAGGTCGCGGAGCACCTGCGGTTCCTTGCGTATCATGCCCTCGCCCGAGCAGGGCGCGTCCACGACGACCACGTCGAAAAAGCCGCCGAACAGCGACGCGACGCGGTCGGGGCGCATGGAAAGCACCGTCACATTGTCGTAGCCCATGCGCACGATGTTCTCGCGCAGGATCTCGGCGCGCGAACGGTCTATCTCGTTGGACACCAGCAGGCCGCCGCGCAGGGCGCAGGCGAGCTGGCTGCTCTTGCCGCCGGGCGACGCGCACATGTCCAGCACGCGCGCGCCCTCGGGGACGTCCAGCGCAGACACGGGCAGCATGGCGGACGGCTCCTGCATGTAATACAAGCCGGCCGCGTGGAAGGGATGCGCGGACGGGCGGCCGCTCAGCACGCGCCTTACGGGCGCGCCGGGCAGTATCTCGCGCAGGTCGAACGCGGCGTCCACCTCCTCCTCGCGGCACTTCCTGACGTTTATGTGAAGGCCGTGCGAGGGCGGCGCGTCCAGCGCGGCGAAGTAGTCCTCCGCCTCTTCTCCCAGCGCGGCGCGCACGCGGGCGACGAATCTTTCGGGCAATGTGGTCATGCGTGTATTGTACCACAAACGCAGACGTATGTAAAGGCGGCGCGCATCCTTTCAAAGATTTGACAAAAACACGGATAAGTTATAAAATAACGGGGAAACAAAGGAGTGGAATATTTATGAAGACCGTACCAATCACACTCATAACCGGTTATCTCGGAAGCGGTAAGACCACGCTCATCAACTACCTGCTCAAGAACGCGGGCGGTTACAAGATGGCCGTCATCGTCAACGACATCGGCGAAGTGAACATCGACGCCGACCTCATCGAAAAAGGCGGCGTGGTCGCCGGAAAGGACGACAACCTCGTCGCCCTCCAGAACGGCTGCATATGCTGCACGCTCAAGAAGGACCTCATCGAACAGCTCGCGAGCCTCGTGCGCTCCCGCAAGTTCGACCACATCCTCATCGAGGCGTCGGGCATCTGCGAGCCCATCCCCATCGCACAGACCATCACCTACCTCGAAGATCAGTTCGAGCAGCGCGGCATGCCCAAGTACCTCAAGCTGGACGCCGTGGTGTCCGTCACCGACGCGCTGCGCCTGGCGGACGAGTTCGGTTGCGGCGAGGCGCTCGAGCACGCCGAACGCGGAGAGGAGGACATCGAGAACCTCGTCATACAGCAGCTGGAGTTCTGCGACATCGTGCTGCTCAACAAGGTGGACGAGGTGACGCCCGAACAGCTCGACAACATCAAGGCCATCATACGCAAGCTCCAGCCCCACGCCACCATCATCGACACCAACTACTGCAAGGTGGACCTCAAACAGATACTGGACACCGGACTGTTCGACTTTGAAAAGGCCGTCAACTCCGCGGGCTGGATGGAGGAGTTCGACCGCACCGACAACGAAGAGGACGCGGACGAGCACCATCATCACCACGACCACGACGACGATGACGACGATGATGACGAGCACGACCATGATCACGATCACGACCATGATCACGATCACGACGAGCACGAGCATCATCATCACCACCATCACCACCACGAGCACGGCGTCGGCGAGAACGACGACGAGGGCACCGCGGAGGAATACGGCATCGGGACGTACGTGTATTATCGCCGCCGTCCGTTCGACCGCCTGAAATTCGAGGACTGGGCGAACAAGGACTACGGGCGCATGATCATACGCTCCAAGGGCCTGGTGTATTTCACGGACGACAACGACATGAGCTACGTCTACGAGCAGGCGGGACGCCAGAAGTACCTGACCGAGAACGGGCCGTGGTACGCCACCCTTCCCCCCGTGGAGATAGACAGACTGCTCGCGACGGACGAGAAGTTCGCGCACGACTGGGATCCCGAATACGGCGACCGTATGATCAAACTCGTGTTCATCGGGCAGAAGCTCGACCGCGAAAAGATCAAGCGCGAGCTGGACAACGTCTGATGACACAGATGCGCATATGAGCACATAACGGGAAAAGCCCCCTTTCGAGGGGGCTTTTCCCGTTACTTTACACTTTGCATAAGCTCACGCGTGCCGATCACGCGGCGTCGGTCTTCTTGCGGCGGAACTTGAAGAAGCCCCACAGCCCGAAGCCGAGGACGTAAGCGACGTCCAGCCCGATGAGCATACCGCCCCACCAGGGCAGGCCGACGTTCACGACGCTCTTTTCGAAGCCCGCGGCATCCGCTTGCGCGTAAGCGTTAAGCCATATGTATATGAGGTTCTTGGAGGCGGTGCGCAGCGCCTGCATGAACGTGGCGGACTCGGTCTCGAACGCGAACTTGCCCGCGCCCATTACGCCGTCCATCCAAGTGTCGCCGCCCGCGCGTATGGCCTGGTCGAAGCACATGTAGGCGTGGTGATCGGAATAGTCGGTCAGGACCGCTCCGCGGAAGCCCCATTCGTCGCGCAGCAGCTCGGTGAGTAGCGCGTGGCTGCCGCCCGCCCACACGGCGCCCAGGCGGTTATACGCCGTCATGACGCCCGTCACGCCGCCCTCTTTGACGGCTATCTCGAAGGGCCGCGCGTACGTTTCGCGCAGCGTCTGTTCGGTCAGCCAGACATACACGCCGTCGCGGTAGGTCTCCTGATCGTAAACGATGAAGTGTTTGAGGTACATATACGTACCCGTGGACAGCGAGCCGCGCGCCACTTGCGCGGTCATGACTCCGCTGAGCACGGGGTCCTCGCTGTAATACTCGTAATTGCGGCCGCCGAACGGGCTGCGGTGCAGGTTGCAACCGGGGCCGTACCAGCCGCGGTAGCCCAGCATATCCGCTTCCCTGCCCAGCTGCGTGCCGAACGCGTTGGCCAGCTCCTTGTCCCACGTCTGCGCTATCGTGGTGGGATTGGGGAAGCCGGTGCCGTGCCAGGGCAAGTTGAACGAGCCTATCTGCGTGGGGCCGTCCGCCTCGTAAGACAGCGGCTTGCCGATGGAAGGCAGCGCCTTGGACTCGCCGTAGCTGTTGTGCAGCGTGATGTTCATCATCTCGTCCACGGTGAGCTGATCGAGCAGAGCGTCCCAGCGCGAGTCGTCGTAGTCGCGGCCCAGCGCAAGCCCCAGATCGTTCACGGTGCCGTTCTCGAATACCGTCATGCCGTTGTCCGCGCCCGTGACTATGGGCTCGTCGCTCTCGTCTATCCATGCCTCGGCGTCCTCGGCGGCGTAGAGGTTGAAGTCGGCTATCTCTTCGGATATGGCGCGATCTTCGGGCGCCGCGGGGAACGTGCCCTCGAAGTCGGCGCGAGTCATGTACTCCACGTTGTCCGCGTCGTCGATGCCGTAGCCGTCCGACGCGTCGTCGCCCGTGAACAGGTTGGTCGCGTCGTCGTAAGTCACGTCCGCCGCCAGCGTGAGCGTGCGCTCGTCCAGCACGGTATGCGAGTCGGAACGCAACGACAGCTCGTAATCGCCCGCTTCCAGCACGTAACCGACATGCCCGCTTTTTCCGTAGCAGTCATAGGACGCCATGTCGCGCGCGGTGAGAGAGAGCGTCACTTCCTCGGACGCGCCCGGCGCGAGCACGTCCGTCTTGGCGAAGTCCGCCAGCTCCACGGCGCTCTTCTCCACCCCGCCCGCGTAAGGCGCGGAGTAATAGAGCTGTACCGTTTCCCTGCCCGAACGCGAGCCGCTCGTGTTGGTCACGCGCGCGGTGACCGTTATGGTCGAATCGGCCGCGAGCGCTCCGTCCGAGGGCGTCACGGACAATATCTCCGTGTCGAACTCGGCATAGGACAGGCCGTAGCCGAAGGGGTATTGCACGACCTCGTCGTAAGACGTCACGCCCCATTTGTCATGCGCGAAGTCCGACGCCCAGAAGCCTTCCGCATCCGCCGTTTCGTACCACTTGTAGCCCACGTAGATGTTTTCCGCGTAGTCCACGAAGGACAGTCGGTCGTAAGGCACCTGTTCGCCCACGTTGCCGTTTATCGTGCCGTCGAAAGGATACAGCCCTTCGCCGTTGGTGTATTTGCCCAGGCCCTCCGCGCCCGCGTTGGCGTATGACGCCGCGGTGGAGAAGTCGTAGACGTACGTGTCCGTCAGACGTCCGCTCGGCGTTTTCTCGCCCGTGAGCAGATCCGCGACGACGGACGTGCCGTACGTGCCCGTGGCGCCCGTGACGAGCACCGCGTCTATGCCTTCGATATCCTTCAAGCCGCCCAGCTCCATGGCGTTGGTGGAGTTGACGAGCACCACGACCTTGTCGTAGTTCTCCCCCACGTACCCCAGCAGATCCTCTTCCTCCGCGGACAGCTCGAGGTATTCACGCGAGGTATCCGTTTCGGCGGCGTACTTGTACTGCGCCTTGGGCGCGTCGTTGCTCTCGCCGTTCACCCGCCCGATGACCACGATCGCGGTGTCGGAGTACTCCTTGGCGCGCGACAGCAGGTCGGTCGGGTAATCGGACATGGACGGCTCGTACAGCTTACAAAAGTCCTTGGCGTAGGTATTGAGCGCGCCCTTCGAGAAATACTCGCGTTCGGGCGCGTAGTTCTCGTACAGCTCCGTCAGTTCGGAGTTCGGGCGCACGCCGTCCGCTTCGAGCGCGGCTATGAGGTCGGTGCATTCGCCCACCACGCCGCCGCTGCCCGAGCCGTGCGTCACCCACTCCGTGGACGACCACCCGAACAGGTTGACGTTGCCGAGATCCGAGAGCGGCAGCGTGCCGTTGTTCTCGAGCAGCACCATGCCGTCCGCGGCTATCTCCTCGGCCAGCGCTCTGCCGTCCGCTTCGATCTTCGCCCGCTCTTCCGCCGTCACGTTCGTGGGCGCGCCCACGGTGTATTTGTTGAGCATGCCCTGCATCGTCAGACACACGACGTTTGCCGCTATGACTATGACGCCCACGACCGCGAGCAGGATAAAGTATAGTTTTTTGCCTTTGGTCTTCAATCCTCTTCCTCCATAAAAGCGTATGAGAGAGCGGACGCCGTCTCAACGACGCAGCGCCGCTCTCTCTTGCGCAAAGCCGCGAAGAGCATTACGCCTTGTCGCTCGCCGCCCGTCTGCCTTTGAGAAGGCTGATGACGAGCAGCGCTATCGAACCCGCGGTGAGCACGCCGAACACCACGAGCACGGCGATGAGCACGCCCTCCCACCATGCCATGAGGGGAATGATCTTGGTGGTCGTGGACATGCCGTTCATAGCCGCGCTGTAGTTGGCGGTCACGTACATGATCCTGTGAACGGATTCACGCATCAGGTTCTCTATGGTCGCGTTGCCGCGATACTGCTCGAAGCTGTGATCGTTGCCCGAGCTGAGCCATGCGTCCGTACCGGCGAGCATACCGTCCAGCGTCGTCATGTACGTCGCGCCGTTGGAGTCCGCCATGTCGGTCAGGATGAAGCCGTCGAAGCCGAACTCGTCGCGCAGGATGTCGATGAGCGCGCTGTCCGCGCTGGCCCACTTCGCGCCCGTGCGGTTGAACGCCGTCATGACCGCGTGGGAGTTGCCGCGCTTGGGAGAAACGGCGTACTTCCAGGGTCTGAGGTAGATCTCGCGAGCGGACTGTTCGTTCAGCCACACGGAGATGCCGTTACGGTTGATCTCCTGCTCGTTGAAGATGTAGTGCTTGGGGAAGGTTATCACGCCGTAGCTCTGCAACGTGCGTATCTCCGCCTGAGCGGCCATACCCGCGAGGTAAGGGTCCTCGGAGAAGTACTCGTGGTTGCGGCCGCCGTGAGGCAGTCTGTGGATGTTGAGTCCGGGCGCGTACATACCCGTGTATTTGAGGAAGTTCTCGTCCTCGTACACCGCTTCGTTGGCTATCGCCTTGGCAACGTCCGCTATCGCGTCGGCGTTGAAGGACGCCGCCCATATGCCCTCGCAGGGGAAACGGGTGTACATCTTGTTCTGATAGATGTTGCTCTCCTTGCAGTAGGTCGGGCCGTCCTGCTCACGCGTACGCGGCTTGGCGACGCTGGTTATCTCGGCGGTGTTGCATATCGCCGTGGTGAGCAGCGTGTTGACCTCGTCGAAGGACATCTGGTCAAGGAAGGGCTTCCACTGCTCGTCGTCGTAAGTCTTGCCGCGCATCATCGCCAGCGTAAGGCCGCTCGCGACGCCGTAGGTCGGCAGCGTGCCTTCGCGCTCGACGTCCGCGATGTCCACGTTCTGGAGATCCTCGGCGAGTATGTCGTTGAGCACGATGTCCGCCGCCGCGGAAGGCCAGGTGCCCACCCAGTCGTTACGGGACACGTAAGTGACGTAGTTGTTGCCCATGCCCGCGTATCTGTTGATGTCCATGTGGCCCAGACGGTTGGTTATCTCGACCTCTTCGTCGCCCTCGCGGGAGACCGCGTAAGTCGTCGTGTCGCGCTCGGTGACGGTGATGAAGTCCTCACCCGTTGCGACCAGAGAGCGATCGCCCGCGTCCGTCATGCCGACGGAGTAATTCTTGGCTGCGAGGATGTTGTTCGCCGCGTCGTGCGCGTCCTTGGCCGCGGTGAGGTAATAGTCGCCCGCGTCGAGGATGTAAGTCCCCGCGCCGTACACGTCGTAGCTGGCGAGATCCGCCTTCTCCACGCTTATGGTGACCGTTTCGTCCCTGCCCGCCTCGATGACGTTCGTCTTGCCGTAGCCGATCAGCTCGACGGCGGCGACTTCCATCATGTTGGTACGGGCGTACTCGGTGTAAGGCTTCTGCACGTAGAGCTGCACGGTCTCCTTGCCCGGCACGCTTCCCGTGTTGGTCACGGTCACGGACACGTCGAACGTCTCACCGTCGGCGGAGGGCGTCACTTCGAGATCGCTGTAAGCGAACTCGGTGTAGGAGCTGCCGTAGCCGAAGGGGTAAGCCACCACGTCCTCGTATTCGAACGGTCCGACGCCCGGACGCCCTTCGATGAGGTCGGAGTAACGCGTTTCGTAGTAACGGTAGCCCACGTAGATGCCCTCGACGTAAACGCCGTAGTTGCGGTTGGTCACGTTGAGCCTGTCGTCCGTCCACGAACGCGAGAATATCTTGTTGTCGTTATAGGACAGCGACGCCATCGCGGGCGAGGAGAAGTTGTCCTTGACGAGGGTGTCGGTCAGTCTGCCCGAGGGGTTGACGTCGCCCACGAGCGCTTCCGCCACGGCGTGTATGCCCGACATGCCCGTGTTGCCTATCCACATCATGCCGTCCACCGTGATCGCGGGGTCGTCCAGGAAATCGAGCTGGATATGCACCGCGGAGTTGAGCAGCACTATGAGTCTGTCGAACGTGCCGGAGGAGCGCAGGCGGGAGAGCTGGACGAGCAGTTCCCTTTCGTTTTCGTGCAGCGTGAGGTAGTCGCCCGTCGGGGTGTCCGAATGGGTGGCGTTCGCGTCGCTGCCCTCGGTGGAGTCACGCGTCAGCACGACTATTGCCGCGTCGCCGTAATCGGCGAAGGAGTTCTCCACCGCGCTGTACAAGTTCCAGGGCGCTTCGTTGACGTAGTACGTCTGGAGGCCCGTTTCGTTGTTGACGGTCTTGGTGCCGCCGTAGTCCTTGGCGAGCCCCGTCGTGTAGAATTCCCAAAGGTCGGGATTGACCTCCACCGTTCCGCCCTCGAGGCCTTCGAGCGCCTCTTTGAGCGTGGGGAAATCCTCCTTGTCGCCCGGGTTGCGCATACCCTGCGAGCTGCAGTTGATGTACGCCGAACCCGTGCCGAACAGGCTGACTTTGGAGTTCTTCGCCATGGGCAGGGCCTTGACGTCCGGAGCTATCTGCTCGTTTTTAAGGAGGACCAGGCCCTCGGCTTCCACGTTCTTGCTGGCCTCGAACGCGAAATCGTATATCTCGTCTATGGTCTTGTAATCCGATTTGAAATATTCGGTGTCTTCCGTGCCGTCCCCCGTTTCCACCGTTTCGAACGTCTGGATGTGCAGGGTGACGTTTATGATGGGCGCGTAAGCGTAAGCCACGCCCGTGCCGATTATGAAAGCGACCAGGATGGTGGCGAACACCGTCGCGAGTACCGTCCATAACCGGGATGAAAACAGTCTGTTCATAAGTCAGCTCTTCCCTCCTTTACCGCTTTTGCGCCGCCCTGACCGTACTTGGTCATGATGCCCGCGACGAGGCAACCCACCATGGCGAGCGCCGCGAATATGACTATCACGAAGAACTCCACGGGGAAGCTGGAGCCGTCCACGTTGTAAGCGAGGTTGGCTATCAGGTTGATGTTTACGATGAACACGCTGACCATGCCGTAGAAGAACGCCAGGTAAGCCGCGAGCAGGCCCAGCTTATACGTGCGGACGAGCATCGCTACCCCGACGACGATCCCTATCGCCATCGGCACTATGACCGACGGCGAGAGGGACGTCACGAAGTTGTTTGTCCCGGCGGCGAGGTAGACGATGAACGCCACCACTCCGCATATCACGGCGGCAAGAGCGATGAAGTACGCTATGCTGCGCGTTTTTATGAATTGCAATACTTTATCCATGTCGACCTCCGTTATTTGTTATTGCCGAGAGGGCAATACGCGTGGTCGCGGTTGGTATCGAAGTCGCCTTCGAACTCGATCGCGTAATCCACGTCCGCCATCGTCTGACCGGCATTCTCGGGATAACACTCATCCCACGAAAGCACCGACGATGAATATATGGTCATGCAATCTATCAAAGGCGTTTCCGCGTAATACGTGCCTCCGTGTTCGTTGTTGTTGTTCGTCAGCAGCTGTATCGTGTTATGCCCGGCAATAAGATCAAGCGATACTGTCATCACATAATTCACCAAAGGACGTTTCTCCAACTCTGCATATTCGTCGCCCTGAGGCATGCACAGGTGTCCGTACTCCAAACGCGTACCGTTCACTATTATCTGATATTCGGTATCGTCAAGTTCATAATCGAAACCGTCAGGCGACATACGCAACACGAGCACCGCGTCGCTCACCGCAACGTCGGAATCGATCTCGAATTCCAGCGACGCGCCGTTGTAAAGCATCGACCAAATCATCGCGCCGTTGCTGATCTTCATATCTGCGGCATTTTCGAACCTGCTTTCATGGACGACGAGATCGCCAGGAGTAGCCACACCGTCGTTCGACCAGCCGTGATATCTCTTGCCCGTGAGGTTGGTGTACTCCGCCTCGAAGTTATAGCCTTTCAGCCACTTCGCGTAGAGATCCATGGATCCGGTCACGAAGTCGCGGCCGAAATCCCAGAGCTCGCCGTCGGGAGATCCCACCGTCCAGCCCGCGAAGTAGTAACCCGAACGCACGGGCTCCTCGGGCTCGGTCAGGAACAGACCGGCTATCGCGGTGTCGTCCGTGTCGTAGATGGTGTCCGTACCGTCGTTGAGGTGATAGGTTATGACGATGCTGTCGGAGGTCTCTTCCTGCCACTTGGCGTACAGGGTGAGATCGCCGGTCACGGGCGCGTCGAAGTCATATGCCGTGGTGCAGGCCTCGTCGGTATACCAACCGACGAACACGTACCCGTTGTTGACGGGCGCGGTCACGCTCGGAAGATCGACGGGCGTGTTGTACTTGACTCCGCTCACCACGTGCGGAGCGGGCTCGCCGGTGAAGTTCCAGTCGAACGTCACGGTGTACTCGTTGATCGTCCAGCCCGCGAACAGGGTCATGTTGTTGTTGATGACGGTGTTCTCGAAGTCGAAGGGACGGGTGGCGTTGATGTCGGTGTACCAGCCGTTGAAGGTGTAGCCCGTTCTTTCGGGATCCGCGGGCGCGGTGGTCGTCTCGCCCACCTCGGCCTTGACGGTGCCCGGCTCGGGCGCGCCCGTGTAGTTGTAGTTATACGTCACGGTGGCGTTGACCAGCCTCCAGCCGGCGTACAGCACCATGTCGTTCTCCACCACGCTCGAGAAGTCGTAAGGCTCGCCCGTGGTCTGAGCGTTGGTGTACCAGCCGGTGAACTCGTAGTCGTCGCGCGTCGGCTCGGTCGGCTCTTCCACGAACTGCCCTATCTCCACGTTGGACGTTTCCACTCTGTCGTCGTAACCGTAGTTGAACGTGACGGTGGCTTCCGTCTGTTGCCACTTGGCGTACAGCTGGATGTCGCCGTTGACCGCCTGCGTGAAATCGTACTCATGCGTGAAGAGCGGGTCGGAATACCAGCCGCCGAACACGTAACCGTCCCGCCCGGGGTCGGCCGGCTCGGCAAGCGCCTGCCCCACCGCGACGCTGCCCGGTTGCGTTGTGTCGCCGTAGAGATAATAAGTCACGTTTGCCTCGGTCTGCAACCAGTGCGCGCGGAGGACCAGATCGGCGGTCACGGGCGAAGAGAAATCATATTCCTGCGTGAACATGGCGTCCGTGTACCAGCCGTCGAATGAGTACCCCGCACGAGTGGGATCCGAAGGCTTCGTGACTGTCTGTCCGCTCTCGACCTGCGCCATGGCGATCCATGCGTCCGCCGGGGCGCTGTAGCTGAGATTGAACGTCACTCTGTAAGTATTCCCGTCGCCGCCCGCCGGTCCGCAGGCGCCAAAAAGGCCGATGGCGATGACCGCGCAAAGCAGCAGTACGGAGATCCTTGAAAGTTTTCTCATAAACAGTCTCCCTTTTATATTATTTTGTTTATATATGTTGAGGCGGGATCGCGGAGAGGTCCCCGTTTTCCCGCAAGATGAATTGTCAAACTAAGTGCAACACTTTGCGAGATTTTCTGTAAACAAATC
>ERZ1106922.201-NODE-201-length-27265-cov-160.416795_pt1 | contig 27265 bp, 20 predicted proteins | sample MGYA00403656_ERZ1106922 | MGnify/ENA primary metagenome ERZ1106922 (study PRJEB35170, sample SAMEA104062453) | human gut metagenome | biome: human gut; feature: human-associated habitat; material: faeces | place: Denmark | collected 2012-10-12 ... | reverse complement strand
GGCCCCTTAGCTCAGTGGTTAGAGCAGGCGACTCATAATCGCTTGGTCGCTGGTTCAAGTCCAGCAGGGGCCACCAGACATAGCAAAGGCTGACGAGAAATCGTCAGCCTTTTTCTTTTTATATATCAGTTACTTTGCGTGCCAGTAAGCCGCCGCGCGTACCCGCTGTGGGTCATACTGTTCCGCTTCAAAGCGACGGCTTAAATTCTTAACGACTTTGCCTTCGCCGGTTATCCAGATGAAGTAATCATCGGCAGGGATTTGCATCTGCGCCAGACGCGCATCTACCGCCTGCTCATCATGTGCCAGCCATTCGATATTAAAACCATCAAGGTGCGCGAGATAATCCTGACAGGCGTTATCCCGCACGCTAACCAGCGCACTAACTTGCGGTTTAACGGCAAGTTTGCTCAACGTTTCCAGGCGGTGGCGCAGTGCGGGCATTCCGGATTCATCGCAGACATACAGCTGATACGCGTAATCCTCTGGCACCACCAGCGAACCGCGCGGACCTGCCACCGTAAGTTTATCGCCCGGTTTCGCCTGCATCGCCCAGCCGCTGGCGACCCCACCGTCGTGAATAAAGAAATCGATCGCCAGTTCATGGCGTAGTTCGTCATACAGCGGCGTATAGTCACGCGACGGTGGGCGTGGTCCTTCCGGCCAGACGATGCCCTCTTCCGTTACCGTTGGCGGCACAAAGTGAGTGCCTGGTTGAGGAAAGAAGAGCTTGCTGTGATCGTCAAAGCCGCGCGATGTAAAACCGTCCAGCGCCTCGCCGCCAAGGACAATGCGCTGAAAACCGGCGCTGATGCGCTCAACGCGTAGCACAGTCAGTTCACGGAAGCGCAGATCATTGCGAACGCGCTGTGGGTAGCGGGGGGTGTTATTCATTGTTATCGCCTTCGTGATGGTAATCAGATATATCTAAATAAATTCCACAAATGATAATGATTGTTAATCATGATAAATGCAAGTGATTTGTAGCACTGATATATCTGTAGTCTGATAAGACGCGCAACCTCTTATCAAGCATCATTGCTCAATGCCGGATGCGGCGTGAACGCCTTATCCGGCCTACATGTTGAGTAAACCTGCGTTTAAAAATCATTTTTGTACTTGCAGTAATGCTTATATCAGATATAAATTAGATATATCTAATTAAGCAAAAGGAGGCTGATATGAGCCATCATCACGAAGGGTGTTGTAAACATGAAGGCCAGCCACGCCATGAGGGCTGCTGCAAAGGTGAGAAGTCAGAACACGAGCACTGCGGACACGGTCACCAGCATGAACACGGTCAATGCTGCGGTGGTCGCCACGGTCGCGGCGGCGGTCGTCGACAACGTTTCTTTGGTCACGGTGAATTGCGTCTGGTGATTCTGGATATTCTCTCGCGCGATGACAGCCACGGTTACGAGTTGATTAAAGCGATTGAAAATCTGACCCAGGGGAATTACACCCCAAGCCCGGGCGTCATCTACCCGACGCTGGATTTTCTGCAGGAGCAGTCGCTGATTACCATCCGCGAAGAGGAAGGTGGTAAGAAGCAGATTGCGCTGACCGAACAAGGCGCGCAGTGGCTGGAAGAAAACCGCGAACAGGTAGAGATGATTGAAGAACGCATCAAAGCGCGTTGCGTTGGCGCTGCGCTGCGCCAGAACCCGCAAATGAAGCGGGCGCTGGATAATTTTAAAGCGGTGCTGGATTTACGCGTCAACCAGAGCGATATCACTGATGCACAAATAAAAAAGATCATTGCGGTGATCGACCGCGCCGCTTTTGATATTACGCAACTGGATTAATCACCGATTGCCGGATCCGGCATACCGATTAATGCAGCACCGTCACCGCGTCTTCCAGTCGGCTGGCGCGGTGTTTCACCATCGCCGACACCTGCGCACTCTCTTCCACTAACTCGGCGTTTTTCTGGGTGATGAGATTAAGCTCATCCACTGCACGGGTCAGGCTGGAAAGCCCATCGGCCTGTTCCAGCGTTGAATGGCTAATCTGAGCTATCAACTGGGTGACGTTTTTTACCTGCGCCACAATATCTTCCATCGTCCGTCCGGCGGCGTGTACCTGCTGCGAACCAGATTGCACCTTATCAGCACTGGCATCAATCAGCTTGCGAATATCGTTGGCAGCATTGGCGCTGCGGCTGGCTAAATGACGCACTTCCCCCGCCACCACTGCAAAACCTTTGCCCTGTTCGCCGGCACGCGCCGCTTCCACCGCCGCATTCAGGGCCAGAATATTGGTCTGAAACGCAATATCGTTAATCAGCGAAGTAATGGTGCCAATGCGCTGGGTACTGTCGGCAATATCGTCCATTGTCTTGATCACCGTAGTCATCGCCTCCCCGCCCTGCACTGCCGCATTACTGGCGGTGATAGAAAGTTTATCGGCAGCCGACGCCGTGGCAGAGTTCTGTTTCACCGACGCCGCCATTTGGTTCATGGTCGCCACCGTTTGCTGAACGTTATCAACTGTCTGCTGGGTATGTTCGTTCAGTTCATCGGTGCCTTTCGCCAGCGTCTCACTGCCGTTTCTGACACTGGACACCTGGCTTGAGACATCATTAATTAGCCAACGGCACATCAGGCCAAGCTGCCCTACCGCGCGTAATGTCAGCCCCAGCTCATCGCTGCGCTTCAGATGCTCAACACTATTACGTTCTCCGGTCGCCACTTTCAGTGCCTGGCTGGCGACATTTTCTATCGGACGTACAATTTGCCATTCAAAACAGGCATTTCCCAACAACATCACTAACGCACAGAGGAAATACGTCACCACCGGGGCAGCGACAAACCAGAGCATGGCCGCCAGCAAGATAAACATCAGGGTCATCACTCCACGCACCCGCCAGCGAAGCGGTAATGAAGGCAGTTTACCCAGCCAGCCTTTACGCACCACCAGGCCTTTATGAATACGCTTACCGGTACGTCCGGCGTTCAGCGCTTTGTACAGCGGCTCCACCGACGCGATCTCTTCATCCGTCGCCCGGGTACGAATCGACATATAGCCACTGATTTTTCCCTCGCGCACCATCGGTACCGCATTGGCCCGCACCCAATAATGGTCGCCATTTTTGCGGCGATTTTTCACGATGCCACTCCAGGGCTCCCCTTTTTTCAGGGTGAACCACATATCCGCAAATGCCGCTTTTGGCATATCCGGGTGACGCACCATGTTGTGCGGCTGCCCTTGTAACTCTTGCAAGGTATAGCCGCTCACCTGCACAAAAGTGTCATTAGCATGAGTGATATAGCTTTGCAGATCGGTAGTGGACATCAGAGTGGTATCGTCCGCCAGCGGGGTATTTTGCTGGGTGACATACGGATGAGAAGACATGTTCGCGTCCTGTGCAGGTTATATGGTTGTTAACTTCTTGTCAGAGTTTATGTCGGCCCCGCTGCGGTTATCTTTAACTGATTAATTTGATTTAGATCGCAATTTGCGATTAAAGCATAAACTAATCCCTTGATTTAAAATACTTTCACTCTGTTACTACACGAAAACGTTAATTATCTTGCCCAAAAATCAGGCAGTTGTTGCCCTGAAAGTGTGCATTTGCGCAGCAATCGCCAAATCCATACCCGACAAAAACCGTGCAAAATAACAACAGATGTTAACAAATAGCATTAAATATTGCGCAAATGATAACCACATTTGTGTTTATCCCGATTTTCGCGATCGCAGCCGGAGTGGCGCAATCCCTGCAATACTTAAATCGGTATCATGTGATACGCGAGCCTCCGGAGCATATTTTGAACAGGTTACCTTCGAGCGCATCGGCTTTAGCGTGCAGCGCCCACGCCCTGAATCTCATTGAGAAGCGAACGCTGGATCATGAGGAGATGAAAGCACTTAACCGAGAGGTGATTGAATACTTCAAAGAGCATGTCAATCCGGGGTTTTTAGAGTATCGCAAATCTGTTACCGCCGGCGGGGATTACGGAGCCGTAGAGTGGCAAGCGGGAGGTTTAAATACGCTTGTCGACACCCAGGGACAGGAGTTTATCGACTGCCTGGGAGGTTTTGGAATTTTCAACGTGGGGCACCGTAATCCAGTTGTGGTTTCCGCCGTACAGAATCAACTTGCTAAACAACCGCTTCACAGCCAGGAGCTGCTCGATCCGTTACGGGCGATGCTGGCGAAAACCCTTGCGGCGCTAACGCCCGGTAAACTGAAATACAGCTTCTTCTGTAATAGCGGCACCGAATCCGTTGAAGCGGCGCTGAAGCTGGCGAAGGCTTATCAGTCACCGCGCGGCAAGTTTACTTTTATTGCCACCAGCGGCGCGTTCCACGGTAAATCACTTGGCGCGCTGTCGGCCACGGCGAAATCGACCTTCCGCAAACCTTTTATGCCACTGCTGCCAGGGTTTCGTCATGTACCGTTTGGCAATATCGAAGCCATGCGCACGGCTCTTAACGAGTGCAAAAAAACCGGTGATGATGTTGCTGCGGTGATCCTCGAACCGATTCAGGGCGAAGGTGGCGTAATTCTGCCGCCGCCAGGCTATCTCACCGCCGTGCGTAAGCTGTGCGATGAGTTCGGCGCACTGATGATCCTCGATGAAGTACAAACGGGCATGGGGCGCACGGGCAAGATGTTCGCCTGCGAGCATGAGAACGTACAGCCGGATATCCTCTGCCTTGCCAAAGCGCTCGGCGGTGGCGTGATGCCGATTGGCGCAACTATCGCCACTGAAGAGGTGTTCTCCGTGCTGTTCGACAATCCGTTCCTGCATACCACCACCTTTGGCGGCAACCCGCTGGCCTGTGCGGCGGCGCTGGCGACCATCAATGTGTTGCTGGAGCAGAACTTACCGGCTCAGGCTGAACAAAAAGGCGATATGTTGCTGGACGGTTTCCGTCAACTGGCGCGGGAATATCCCGATCTGGTACAGGAAGCGCGTGGCAAAGGGATGTTGATGGCGATTGAGTTTGTTGATAACGAAATCGGCTATAACTTTGCCAGCGAGATGTTCCGCCAGCGCGTACTGGTGGCCGGAACACTCAACAACGCTAAAACGATCCGCATTGAACCGCCACTGACACTGACCATTGAACAGTGTGAACTGGTGATCAAAGCGGCGCGTAAGGCGCTGGCGGCCATGCGAGTCAGTGTCGAAGAAGCGTAATATCAAATCGGATGGCGATACGACGTCGCCATCCGATCTTTTTATACGATACGTACGCCCGCAGGCATCATCCGCTCCGGCGTTAACAGCACGCTTTCACTGCCGTCATCGGTTTCCGCACACAACAGCATGCATTCCGACGTTTCACCGCGCATTTTCGCTTTTTGCAGATTGCATAAGACCACCACTGTTTTTCCCATCAGCTCTTCTTCGCTGTAGTACGGCACCAGACTGGTCACGGTTTGCAGCGTTTTTTCCCCCACATCAACCTGTACGATGTACAGCTTGTCGGCGTTTTCATGGCGTTTCACTTCCACAATCTTTCCGACGCGCATTTCCAGACGTGCAAAATCAGCGTAAGCCACGGTTTCCATTGTTTCCTCCCTTCAAGTAAAATTTTACTAAACTATAGCAAAAGTTTTTCTCAATCCTGTAGGCTAAAAATGGAGAATGCAGGCGTGATCACATTCGCAAGCCGCTGTGTTACCGTTACAGCGTCAAAGAAACGCGCTTTATTTACTGAAAACAGGTGACCCGATAAGCACTTCCTCTACAATGGGGGCGCACATCAGGGAAAGTAAAAAAGGTAAACATGGCAACACTAAAAGACATCGCAATCGAAGCTGGCGTATCCCTGGCGACAGTATCCAGGGTCTTGAATGACGATCCGACATTGAATGTGAAAGAAGAGACGAAACATCGCATTCTCGAGATCGCCGAAAAGCTGGAGTACAAGACCAGTAGCGCCCGTAAACTCCAGACAGGCGCAGTCAACCAACACCATATTCTGGCTATCTACAGCTACCAACAGGAGCTGGAGATCAACGATCCTTACTATCTGGCGATCCGCCACGGCATTGAAACTCAGTGCGAAAAGCTGGCGATCGAACTGACCAACTGTTATGAACACAACGGCTTACCAGACATTAAAAACGTCACCGGTATTTTAATTGTCGGCAAACCCACGTCCGCCCTGCGCGCCGCCGCCTGTGCGTTGACCGACAATATCTGTTTTATCGACTTTCACGAACCCGGCAGCGGTTACGATGCGGTGGATATCGATCTGGCACGTATCAGTAAAGAAATCATCGATTTCTATATCAATCAGGGCGTTAATCGTATTGGTTTTATTGGCGGTGAAGACTTGCCTGGCAAGGCGGATATTCGTGAGGTCGCCTTTGCGGAATATGGTCGTCTGAAACACGTGGTACGCGAAGAGGATATCTGGCGCGGCGGTTTTTCCAGTTCGTCGGGCTATGAACTGGCAAAACAGATGCTGGCGCGGGAAGACTATCCGAAGGCACTGTTTGTTGCTTCCGATTCCATTGCTATCGGCGTACTGCGGGCAATTCATGAACGTGGCCTGAACATCCCACAGGATATTTCGCTTATCAGCGTTAACGATATCCCCACCGCGCGATTTACCTTTCCGCCGCTCTCCACCGTGCGCATCCATTCCGAGATGATGGGAAGTCAGGGCGTTAACCTGGTGTATGAAAAAGCCCGCGATGGTCGCGCGCTGCCGCTGTTGGTCTTCGTTCCCAGCAAATTAAAACTGCGCGGCACGACCCGTTAAATCCCCTTGCACGCTGTCCGGCAATCGTTTTTGCCGGACAGTGCTGCCGTTTATTTTCGTGATCCAGTTAAAGTAAATGCATTTATCCGCTACTTTTTAGTAAAATTTTTACTAAACTCCCCAGCAATTACACAAACTACCATCACCATAAATGGTTCCGATTTCTCTCTACCGGGAGGCCCTATGAATCGCTGGGAAAACATTCAGCTCACCCACGAAAACCGACTTGCGCCGCGTGCGTACTTTTTTTCATATGATTCTGTTGCGCAGGCTCGTACTTTTGCCCGTGAAACCAGCAGCCTGTTTCTGCCCTTAAGCGGTCAGTGGAATTTCCACTTTTTTGACCATCCGCTGCAAGTGCCAGAAGCCTTCACCTCTGAGTTAATGGCTGACTGGGGGCATATTACCGTCCCCGCCATGTGGCAAATGGAAGGTCACGGCAAACTGCAATATACCGACGAAGGTTTTCCGTTCCCCATCGATGTGCCGTTTGTCCCCAGCGATAACCCAACCGGTGCCTATCAACGTATTTTCACCCTCAGCGACGGCTGGCAGGGTAAACAGACGCTGATTAAATTTGACGGCGTCGAAACCTATTTTGAAGTCTACGTTAACGGTCAGTATGTGGGGTTCAGCAAGGGCAGTCGCCTGACCGCAGAGTTTGACATCAGCGCGATGGTTAAAACCGGCGACAACCTGTTGTGTGTGCGCGTGATGCAATGGGCGGACTCTACCTACGTGGAAGACCAGGATATGTGGTGGTCGGCGGGGATTTTCCGCGATGTTTATCTGATCGGAAAACAACTCACGCATATTAACGATTTCACCGTTCGTACCGACTTTGACGAAGCCTATTGCGATGCCACACTTTCCTGCGAAGTGGTGCTGGAAAATCTCGCCGCCTCCCCTGTCGTCACGACGCTGGAATATACCCTGTTTGATGGCGAACACGTGGTGCACAGCAGCGCCATTGATCATTTGGCAATTGAAAAACTGACCAGCGCCAGTTTTGCTTTTACTGTCGAACAGCCGCAGCAATGGTCAGCAGAATCCCCTTATCTTTACCATCTGGTCATGACGCTGAAAGACGCCGACGGCAACGTTCTGGAAGTGGTGCCACAACGCGTTGGCTTCCGTGATATCAAAGTGCGCGACGGTCTGTTCTGGATCAATAACCGTTATGTGATGCTGCACGGCGTCAACCGCCACGACAACGATCATCGCAAAGGCCGCGCCGTTGGGATGGATCGCGTCGAGAAAGATCTCCAGTTGATGAAGCAGCACAACATCAACTCCGTGCGTACCGCTCACTACCCGAACGATCCACGTTTTTACGAACTGTGCGATATCTACGGCCTGTTTGTGATGGCGGAAACCGACGTCGAATCGCACGGCTTTGCTAATGTCGGCGATATCAGCCGTATTACCGACGATCCGCAGTGGGAAAAAGTTTACGTCGAGCGCATTGTTCGCCATATTCACGCGCAGAAAAACCATCCGTCGATCATCATCTGGTCGCTGGGCAATGAATCCGGCTATGGCTGTAACATCCGCGCGATGTACCATGCGGCGAAGGCGCTGGATGACACGCGACTGGTGCATTACGAAGAAGATCGCGATGCTGAAGTGGTCGATATTATTTCCACCATGTACACCCGCGTGCCGCTGATGAATGAGTTTGGTGAATACCCGCATCCGAAGCCGCGCATCATCTGTGAATATGCTCATGCGATGGGGAACGGACCGGGCGGGCTGACGGAGTACCAGAACGTCTTCTATAAGCATGATTGCATTCAGGGACATTATGTCTGGGAATGGTGCGACCACGGGATCCAGGCGCAGGATGACAACGGCAATGTCTGGTATAAATTCGGCGGCGACTACGGCGACTATCCCAACAACTATAACTTCTGTCTTGATGGTTTGATCTATTCCGATCAGACGCCGGGACCGGGCCTGAAAGAGTACAAACAGGTTATCGCGCCAGTAAAAATCCACGCGCTGGATCTGACTCGCGGCGAGTTGAAAGTCGAAAATAAACTGTGGTTTACCACGCTAGATGACTACACCCTGCACGCAGAGGTGCGCGCCGAAGGTGAAACACTCGCGACGCAACAGATTAAACTGCGCGACGTTGCGCCGAACAGCGAAGCCCCCTTACAGATCACGCTGCCGCAGCTGGACGCCCGCGAAGCGTTCCTCAACATTACAGTGACCAAAGATTCCCGCACCCGCTACAGCGAAGCCGGGCATTCTATCGCCACTTATCAGTTCCCGCTGAAGGAAAACACCGCGCAGCCTGTACCTTTCGCGCCAAATAATGCGCGTCCGCTGACGCTGGAAGACGATCGTTTGAGCTGCACCGTTCGCGGCTACAACTTCGCGATCACCTTCTCAAAAATGAGTGGCAAACCGACATCCTGGCAGGTGAATGGCGAGTCGCTGCTGACCCGCGAGCCAAAGATCAACTTCTTCAAGCCGATGATCGACAACCATAAGCAGGAGTACGAAGGGCTGTGGCAGCCAAATCATTTGCAGATCATGCAGGAGCATCTGCGCGATTTTGTCGTTGAGCAAAGTGATGATGAAGTGTTGCTAGTCAGCCGCACGGTTATTGCCCCACCGGTGTTTGACTTCGGGATGCGCTGCACCTACATCTGGCGCATCGCTGCCGATGGCCAGGTTAACGTGGCGCTTTCCGGCGAACGTTACGGCGACTATCCGCACATCATTCCGTGCATCGGTTTCACCATGGGAATTAACGGCGAATACGATCAGGTAGCATATTACGGACGTGGACCGGGCGAAAACTACGCCGACAGCCAGCAGGCTAACATCATTGATATCTGGCGCAGTACCGTCGATGCCATGTTCGAGAACTATCCCTTCCCGCAGAACAACGGCAACCGTCAGCATGTCCGCTGGACGGCACTGACTAATCGCCACGGCAACGGTCTGCTGGTGGTTCCGCAGCGCCCCATTAACTTCAGCGCCTGGCGCTATACCCAGGAAAACATCCACGCTGCCCAGCACTGTAACGAGCTTCAGCGCAGTGATGACATCACTCTGAATCTCGACCACCAGCTGCTTGGCCTCGGCTCCAACTCCTGGGGCAGCGAGGTGCTGGACTCCTGGCGCGTCTGGTTCCGTGACTTCAGCTACGGCTTTACGTTGCTGCCGGTTTCTGGCGGAGAAGCTACCGCGCAAAGCCTGGCGTCGTATGAGTTCGGCGCAGGGTTCTTTTCCACGAATTTGCACAGCGAGAATAAGCAATGAGGATCATCGATAACTTAGAACAGTTCCGCCAGATTTACGCCTCTGGCAAGAAGTGGCAACGATGCGTTGAAGCGATTGAAAATATCGACAACATTCAGCCTGGCGTCGCCCACTCCATCGGTGACTCATTGACTTACCGCGTGGAGACGGACTCCGCGACCGATGCGCTATTTACCGGGCATCGACGCTATTTTGAAGTGCATTACTACCTGCAAGGGCAGCAAAAAATTGAATATGCGCCGAAAGAGACATTACAGGTAGTGGAATATTATCGTGATGAAACTGACCGTGAATATTTAAAAGGCTGCGGAGAAACCGTAGAGGTCCACGAAGGGCAAATCGTTATTTGCGATATCCATGAAGCGTATCGGTTTATCTGCAATAACGCGGTCAAAAAAGTGGTTCTCAAAGTCACCATCGAAGATGGTTATTTCCATAACAAATAACAACTACGGCGGCAAAAGGAGTTTGCCGCCACCGCTACCCTACTCATTTTCGGAGATGTGTTATGTCTGATACCAAACGTAATACAATCGGCAAATTCGGCTTGCTCTCGCTGACTTTTGCCGCCGTTTACAGCTTTAACAACGTTATCAATAATAATATTGAGCTTGGACTGGCCTCGGCACCGATGTTTTTCCTCGCAACAATTTTTTATTTTATTCCCTTCTGTCTGATCATCGCAGAATTTGTTTCGTTAAATAAAAACTCGGAAGCCGGTGTCTACGCGTGGGTAAAAAGCTCGCTGGGCGGACGTTGGGCATTTATTACTGCCTATACCTACTGGTTCGTAAACCTGTTCTTTTTCACCTCGTTGTTGCCGCGCGTTATTGCTTATGCTTCGTATGCCTTCCTCGGCTACGAATATATTATGACGCCGGTTGCCACCACCATTATCAGTATGGTGCTGTTCGCCTTCTCCACATGGGTTTCCACCAACGGGGCGAAAATGCTGGGGCCAATCACCTCCGTCACTTCAACGCTGATGCTGCTGTTAACACTCTCCTACATTTTACTGGCAGGTACGGCACTGGTTGGCGGCGTACAGCCTGCCGATCCGATCACCGTTGACGCGATGATCCCGAACTTCAACTGGGCGTTCCTCGGCGTGACCACCTGGATCTTTATGGCCGCAGGTGGCGCGGAGTCCGTCGCGGTGTACGTTAACGACGTCAAAGGCGGTTCGAAATCGTTCGTTAAAGTGATCATCCTCGCCGGGATTTTTATCGGCGTACTGTATTCCGTCTCCTCGGTGCTGATTAACGTCTTCGTCAGCAGCAAAGAGTTGAAATTTACTGGCGGATCGGTACAGGTATTCCACGGCATGGCGGCGTATTTTGGTCTACCGGAAGCACTGATGAATCGCTTTGTCGGTCTGGTGTCCTTTACCGCGATGTTCGGTTCCCTGCTGATGTGGACGGCAACGCCGGTGAAAATTTTCTTCTCCGAAATTCCGGAAGGCATCTTTGGTAAGAAAACCGTCGAACTGAACGAAAACGGCGTTCCGGCGCGCGCAGCGTGGATCCAGTTCCTGATCGTCATCCCGCTGATGATTATCCCGATGCTCGGTTCCAATACCGTGCAGGATCTGATGAATACCATTATTAATATGACCGCCGCAGCGTCCATGCTTCCGCCGTTATTCATCATGCTGGCTTACCTGAATTTACGTGCCAAATTAGATCACCTGCCACGCGATTTCCGTATGGGTTCCCGACGCACCGGTATTATCGTTGTTTCAATGCTGATTGCGATATTTGCTGTAGGGTTTGTCGCTTCGACATTCCCGACTGGCGCGAATATTCTGACCATCATTTTTTATAACGTCGGCGGTATTGTTATCTTCCTCGGCTTTGCGTGGTGGAAATACAGTAAATATATAAAGGGATTAACGGCTGAAGAGCGCCATATTGAAGCGACGCCAGCCAGCAATGTTGATTAAGCAGAATAATAAAAAATGAGCAGGCATTTTCCCTCTTCCTGGATGGGGAGAGGGAAAATAGTTTCTGCCTTTATATTTTTATAATTACAACGATAAAAGGCTGTACGTTTTCTTTAGCTCATGGATTAACACAATGAAATTAATCACTGCACCATGCAGAGCATTACTTGCTCTGCCGTTTTGCTACGCCTTTTCTGCGGTCGCTGAAGAAGCACGTCCGGCAGAACATGACGACACAAAAACCCCCGCAATGACCTCGACATCTTCTCCTTCATTTCGTTTTTACGGCGAATTAGGGGTTGGTGGATATATGGATTTAGAGGGTGAGAATAAACATAAATACAGCGACGGCACCTATATTGAAGGTGGCCTGGAGATGAAGTACGGCTCCTGGTTCGGCCTGATTTACGGCGAAGGCTGGACCGTACAGGCCGACCACGACGGTAATGCCTGGGTGCCTGACCATAGCTGGGGTGGCTTCGAAGGTGGGATTAACCGTTTCTATGGCGGTTATCGTACCAATGATGGCACCGAAATCATGCTCAGTCTGCGTCAGGATTCCTCGCTGGATGACCTGCAATGGTGGGGCGATTTCACGCCCGATCTGGGCTACGTCATTCCCAATACCCGCGACATTATGACTGCGCTGAAGGTACAGAACTTAAGCGGCAACTTTCGTTATAGCGTTACCGCCACACCTGCCGGACATCATGACGAAAGCAAAGCCTGGCTACATTTTGGCAAGTACGATCGCTACGACGACAAATACACCTATCCGGCAATGATGAACGGTTACATCCAGTATGACCTTACAGAAGGTATCACCTGGATGAATGGTCTGGAAATCACCGACGGCACAGGCCAACTCTATCTCACGGGCCTGCTTACCCCTAACTTTGCCGCTCGCGCCTGGCACCATACCGGACGCGCCGACGGGCTGGACGTACCGGGAAGTGAAAGCGGGATGATGGTGAGCGCCATGTATGAAGCGTTAAAGGGCGTTTATCTCTCCACCGCTTACACCTACGCCAAACATCGCCCTGACCACGCTGACGATGAAACCACCTCTTTCATGCAGTTTGGTATCTGGTACGAATACGGCGGCGGACGTTTCGCAACGGCTTTTGATAGCCGCTTCTACATGAAAAATGCCTCTCACGATCCCAGCGACCAACTCTTCCTGATGCAATATTTTTACTGGTAATAAGGACAGTAATCTCATGAAAATAAAAACCATTTTAACGCCAGTAGCCTGTGCTCTGCTGATGAGCTTTTCCGCCCATGCCGCTAACGCTGACAATTATAAAAACGTGATTAACCGTACTGGCGCGCCGCAGTACATGAAGGATTACGATTACGACGATCACCAGCGTTTTAATCCGTTTTTCGATCTCGGAGCCTGGCATGGTCATCTGTTGCCAGACGGCCCGAACACCATGGGCGGCTTTCCGGGCGTTGCGCTGCTGACGGAAGAGTACATCAACTTTATGGCCAGCAATTTCGACCGCCTGACCGTCTGGCAGGACGGCAAGAAAGTCGACTTCACGCTGGAGGCATACAGTATTCCCGGCGCGCTGGTGCAAAAACTGACAGCAAAAGATGTGCAGGTCGAAATGACTCTTCGCTTCGCCACGCCGCGCACATCACTACTGGAAACCAAAATCACCAGCGATAAACCGCTGGATCTGGTGTGGGATGGTGAACTGCTGGAAAAACTGGAAGCGAAAGAAGGGAAACCGCTTTCCGATAAAACCATTGCTGGCGAATACCCTGACTATCAGCGCAAAATCAGCGCCACCCGTGATGGCCTGAAAGTCACCTTTGGCAAAGTGCGCGCCACCTGGGATCTGCTGACCTCCGGTGAATCAGAATATCAGGTGCATAAATCCCTGCCAGTGCAGACTGAAATCAACGGCAATCGCTTTACCAGTAAGGCGCATATCAACGGTTCGACGACGCTCTATACCACCTACTCCCATCTGCTGACCGCTCAGGAAGTTAGCAAAGAGCAAATGCAGATCCGCGATATTCTGGCGCGTCCGGCGTTTTATCTCACCGCCTCGCAGCAACGCTGGGAAGAGTATCTGAAGAAAGGGTTAACCAATCCGGATGCGACGCCGGAACAGACGCGCGTCGCGGTGAAAGCCATCGAAACGCTCAACGGTAACTGGCGATCGCCGGGCGGTGCGGTGAAATATAACACCGTCACGCCGTCGGTGACCGGGCGCTGGTTCTCCGGCAATCAGACCTGGCCGTGGGATACCTGGAAGCAGGCGTTTGCGATGGCGCATTTCAATCCGGATATCGCCAAAGAGAATATCCGCGCGGTCTTCTCCTGGCAGATCCAGCCAGGCGACAGCGTGCGTCCGCAGGATGTGGGCTTTGTCCCCGACCTGATAGCGTGGAACCTTAGCACCGAGCGTGGCGGCGATGGCGGCAACTGGAACGAACGTAACACCAAACCCAGCCTTGCCGCCTGGTCGGTGATGGAAGTGTACAACGTCACCCAGGATAAAACCTGGCTGGCAGAGATGTACCCGAAACTGGTGGCCTATCACGACTGGTGGCTACGTAACCGCGATCACAACGGCAACGGCGTACCGGAATATGGCGCAACCCGCGATAAAGCCCACAATACTGATAATGGCGAGATGCTGTTTACAGTGAAAAAAGGCAATAAAGAAGAGACGCAGTCTGGGCTGAACAACTACGCCCGCGTGGTGGAGAAAGGCCAGTACGACAGTCTGGAAATTCCGGCACAGGTTGCGGCGTCGTGGGAATCGGGGCGTGATGATGCCGCCGTCTTTGGGTTTATCGACAAAGAACAGTTGGATAAATATGTCGCTAACGGCGGCAAACGTAGCGACTGGACGGTGAAATTCGCGGAAAACCACAGTCAGGACGGAACGTTGCTGGGCTACTCGCTATTGCAGGAGTCGGTGGATCAGGCCAGCTATATGTACAGCGATAACCATTATCTGGCGGAGATGGCGACGATTCTCGGTAAGCCGGAAGAGGCCAAACGCTATCGTCAGTTAGCACAACAGCTCGCGGACTACATCAACACCTGTATGTTCGACCCGACTACACAGTTCTACTATGACGTGCGTATTGAAGATAAACCGCTGGCGAACGGCTGCGCGGGCAAACCGATTGTCGAGCGCGGTAAAGGGCCGGAAGGCTGGTCACCGCTGTTTAACGGTGCGGCAACGCAGGCCAACGCCGACGCGGTGGTGAAGGTGATGCTGGATCCGAAAGAATTCAACACCTTTGTCCCGCTGGGGACGGCAGCCTTAACCAACCCAGCCTTTGGCGCAGATATCTACTGGCGCGGGCGCGTATGGGTGGATCAGTTCTGGTTTGGTCTGAAAGGGATGGAGCGTTACGGTTATCGCGATGACGCCCTGAAACTGGCTGATACGTTCTTCCGGCACGCCAAAGGGTTAACCGCCGATGGCCCGATTCAGGAGAATTACAACCCGCTCACTGGCGCGCAGCAAGGCGCACCAAATTTCTCCTGGAGTGCCGCGCATTTGTATATGTTGTATAACGATTTTTTTCGTAAGCAGTAATTAGCAACGGCTGGCGGATGCGGCGTAAACGCCTTATCCGCCCTACATGTGCAATCCCCCAGGCCGGATAAGACGCGTCAAGCGTCGCATCCGGCGTTACCACCGGGCGTATTCTTTTTGAATCCCATCACAAACCCCGCACTCCCCTTTTCCCTTTTCTCCGGCGACGGCTAAATTAGAACTCATCCGACCACATAACAATTATTTTACATAATGGACAATTTTATGAGCTACCCGTCGCTGTTCGCCCCGCTGGATTTAGGTTTTACCACGTTAAAAAACCGCGTGTTGATGGGCTCAATGCACACCGGGCTGGAGGAATACCCGAACGGCGCTGAACGGCTGGCAGCGTTTTATGCCGAACGCGCCCGTCACGGCGTGGCGTTGATTGTCAGCGGCGGTATCGCACCAGATTTAACAGGCGTTGGCATGGAAGGCGGTGCAATGCTCAATGACGCCAACCAGATCCCACACCATCGCACCATTACCGAAGCCGTACATCAGGAAGGCGGCAAAATCGCCCTGCAAATTTTGCATACCGGGCGCTACAGCTACCAACCGCATCTGGTCGCTCCCTCCGCATTGCAGGCCCCCATCAACCGTTTCGTTCCTCACGAACTCACCCATGAAGAGATCCTGCAACTGATCGACGATTTCGCCCACTGCGCGCAATTGGCACGGGAGGCAAGATACGACGGTGTAGAGGTGATGGGGTCCGAAGGGTATTTGATCAACGAATTTCTGACGCTGCGCACCAATCAGCGTAGTGACCAGTGGGGCGGCGATTACCGCAACCGGATGCGGTTTGCCGTAGAAGTAGTGCGTGCGGTGCGCGAACGTGTCGGCAACGACTTCATTATTATCTACCGACTGTCGATGCTCGACCTGGTCGAAGGCGGCGGTACTTTTGCCGAAATGGTAGAGCTGGCGCAGGCCATTGAAGCGGCGGGCGCGACCATTATCAACACCGGCATTGGCTGGCATGAAGCACGTATTCCGACCATTGCCACGCCCGTGCCGCGCGGTGCCTTTAGCTGGGTCACGCGCAAACTGAAAGGCCACGTTTCGCTGCCGCTGGTGACCACCAACCGGATTAACGATCCGCAGGTTGCCGACGATATTCTCTCGCGCGGCGATGCCGATATGGTATCGATGGCGCGACCGTTTCTTGCTGATGCGGAACTGCTGTCAAAAGCGCAATCGGGACGAGCCGATGAGATCAACACTTGTATTGGCTGCAACCAGGCCTGTCTCGATCAGATCTTCGTTGGCAAAGTCACCTCGTGCCTGGTGAATCCTCGCGCCTGCCATGAAACCAAAATGCCAATCCTTCCTGCCGTGCAGAAAAAAAATCTGGCGGTGGTCGGTGCGGGACCTGCTGGGCTGGCGTTTGCCATTAACGCGGCGGCGCGTGGGCATCAGGTAACATTGTTTGATGCGCACAGCGAGATCGGCGGGCAGTTTAATATCGCCAAACAGATCCCCGGCAAAGAGGAGTTTTACGAAACGCTGCGCTATTACCGCCGGATGATCGAAGTGACGGGTGTGACGCTAAAACTCAATCACACCGTGACAGCGGATCAGTTACAGGCGTTCGATGAAACGATCCTCGCCAGTGGGATCGTGCCGCGCGTTCCGCCTATCGACGGGATCGATCATCCGAAGGTATTGAGTTATCTCGATGTACTGCGCGACAAAGCGCCGGTGGGCAACAAAGTTGCCATCATCGGTTGTGGCGGAATTGGTTTTGATACGGCGATGTATTTAAGTCAGCCGGGCGAATCCACCAGCCAGAATATCGCCGGGTTCTGTAATGAGTGGGGAATCGACAGTAGCCTGCAACAGGCCGGGGGTTTGAGTCCGCAAGGCATGCAAATCCCCCGTAGCCCACGGCAGATTGTGATGCTCCAGCGCAAAGCCAGCAAACCAGGACAAGGGTTAGGCAAAACCACCGGCTGGATCCATCGCACCACCCTGCTCTCACGCGGCGTGAAAATGATCCCAGGCGTAAGTTACCAGAAGATCGACGATGAAGGGCTGCATGTGGTGATCAACGGCGAACCGCAAATTTTGGCGGTAGATCATGTGGTGATCTGCGCGGGGCAGGAGCCAAACCGCACGCTGGCGCAACCGCTCATTGATAGCGGGAAAACCGTGCATTTAATTGGCGGCTGCGATGTGGCTATGGAGCTGGACGCACGACGGGCAATTGCCCAGGGAACACGGTTGGCGCTGGAGATTTAAATCGTTGTTTGAAGTGCTGGATGCGCCGCATCCGGCACGCCGCGTTAATCAATAAACAAGGCGGGAGAAATACCAAATCGCGCTGCCAGTTTTTTAGCGTGTTCCAGCGTTAATATCCTCTTCCCGCTCAAAACGCGTGACACCATCGATTTACTGCCAATTTCCGGAAGATCGGAAAGGGTTAAACCATATTGATCCATAAGGGTACGAATCACAGCTATACCGCCAGGCATGGCTTGCGCCATGGCATTAAATTCAGCAAATTCGGGCGCTGATTCTTCCCACGCGGTTATTTTGGCACACGCCAGATCCAGCAAGGGGTTTTCAGGATCGTTGAGCAGCAGATGATCTACCAGTTCCAGCGCCTGGGTGTATTGTTCCTCGTTCTGAATACCCGCCAGAAAAGGTGCCACAGCAGTTAGCTTTTCTCCTGCTTGCAAGATGTCGGCAATCGCAATCATTTTTTCCCCTTAGTACGATGAACGGCGGTAAAGAAATCGTATTCTTTATGCGTCATAACTTCACGTATGTAGCATAAACGTTGAACAACGCTAAACAAGAGAATGTAGAGGATGGTGACAGGGATTTTTTGTTTTATGGAAGCGCGATTCCAGAACTGGGCAGACATTGCCGGATGCGACGTTTGCCGCGTCTTATCCGACCTGGGGGTAATGTGCTGAACGTATGCCGGATAAGGCATTTACGCCGCATCCGGCAGGTAACCCCCAATCTTACCGACGACGCCCCAGCTTCACTGCTTTCAGCACCACAAATTTATTATTCGTGGCGATGGTGGTGCAGTTGCCGAAAATTTTCTTCAGTTTATGGAAGTAATCCAGGTGACGGTTGGCAACGATATACAGCTCGCCGTTGATTTTCAGGCAGCGGCGGGCATGGTGGAACATCTCCCAGGCGACGTTATCGGTCAGCGCATGTTGCTGATGAAACGGCGGGTTGCAGAGCACAGCATTAAAACGGAAAGGCTCCACGCCGGAGAGCGCGTTGTTGATCATAAACTCGCAGCGATCCAACGCCTCTGGCATGTTGGTTTCAACGTTTAAACGGCTGGAAGCAACCGCCATCGGCGATTCATCGACAAACACCACTTTCGCCTGCGGGTTTTTATCAAGCAGCGTCAGACCAATAACGCCATTACCGCAACCGAGATCGACAATCTCACCTTCGAGATTCTCTGGCAGATGTTGCATAAAGAAGCGCGCGCCAATATCCAGCCCAGTGCGGGAGAAAACATTCGCATGGTTGTGGATAGTCCAGTCAGTGCCTTCCAGCTTCCAGCTAACGGTCTGCGGCGCATCGGCCAACGGCGGTTCGTTGAAGGTGCAGTTAATCAGGCGCGCTTTCTTCCATGCCAGCGTGGTGGTGGTCGGACCGAGCACTTTTTCGAACAATTCCAGCGTGGAAGTGTGAATGTCACGGGCTTTGGCACCGGCAATAATGCGCGTATCTGGCGTGACCACTTTGCGCAGCGCGCGCAGTTGTTGTTCCAGCAATGCCAGTGTTTTCGGCACTTTGATCAGCACCACACCCGGCTGTTGCGGGTAGTCGGCGGTGCTGTCGAGGAACTTCACGCTCGACTCATCAATCCCGTTGAGGCGTAAATTCTCGCGCGTCGCCAGTTCGCTGATGTATGAGTCGCCAATGCTGTATGGCTTATGTTCCGCCAGCGCACAACTTAACGCACCAAAGGCATCATTCAGGATCAACACCGGGCCGCGGATTTCTGTGTCGTCCAACTGTTGCAGCAAATATTCATCCGCCGCTTCCCACGCCTGTAGCGGGTTAACGTCATCCGTCGCCGGAAAACGTTGTAGTGTCAGTGAACGGAAACCGTTGTCTAAGTGGCTCATCGGCCCTCCTGAATGATAAAATTTCGACGTTGCCCCTGAAAAGGGTGCGTGAGTATACCCTTTTTCTCTTTTTCGTGGGCGGTTATGAGCAATCTTACTTATCTTCAGGGTTATCCCGAGCAGCTACTTTCCCAGGTGCGAACGCTGATTAACGAACAGCGTCTGGGCGATGTGCTGGCAAAACGTTATCCGGGAACACACGACTACGCCACTGATAAAGCCCTCTGGCAATATACTCAGGATCTTAAAAATCAGTTTCTGCGCAATGCCCCGCCGATCACTAAAGTGATGTATGACAACAAGATCCATGTGCTGAAAAACGCGCTCGGCTTACATACTGCCGTTTCGCGTGTGCAGGGCGGCAAGCTGAAAGCAAAAGTACCACCAGCTTGAGTTCGACACCCGGCTGTGGCTAACGCAGTTGTCGCTTGGGCAGGACAAAATCTGAAAATGATGTCAGGCGTTATTTTTTCCTCCTTTAGCGCCTAAAATCGACCTCCCCCCTTTCGTTAAGGATAACGACCATGCTGCGCGTATTTGCCCACCTTCTTCGCCGCGTTTGTTTCTCTCGCCGGACTCTTAAGATTGGCTGTTTATTGTTGCTTATAGCAGGAGCAACCCTTTTTATTGCCGATCGCGTTATGGTCAACGCCAGCCAACAACTGACCTGGAGCGATGTCAACGCCGTTCCGGCGCGGAACGTGGGTTTATTGCTGGGGGCGAGGCCGGGTAATCGCTACTTTACCCGACGTATTGATACCGCAGCAGAGTTGTACCACGCCGGAAAAGTGAAATGGCTGTTAGTTAGTGGCGATAACGGACGTAAAAATTACGATGAAGCGTCAGGAATGCAGCAGGCCTTGATCGCTAAAGGCGTACCAGCAAAAGTGATCTTCTGCGACTATGCCGGATTCTCAACGCTTGATTCGGTGGTGCGTGCCAAAAAGGTGTTTGGTGAAAACCATATCACCATTATCTCGCAAGAATTTCATAATCAACGCGCCATCTGGCTGGCAAAGCAATACGGCATCGACGCTATCGGTTTTAACGCGCCAGACCTCAATATGAAGCACGGTTTTTATACTCAACTGCGGGAGAAACTCGCTCGTGTCAGCGCGGTGATTGACGCAAAAATCCTCCATCGCCAGCCGAAATATCTCGGGCCGTTGGTTATGATTGGGCCGTTTAGTGAGCATGGCTGTCCGGCGAAAGAATAATGCGTATCTGCGCACGTTGAAGATGAAAAAGGCGTGCTACATTGACGAGAGAATCCCTTTATGGAGTATCCACGCGTTATGATACGTTTCGCTGTGATTGGTACGAACTGGATCACTCGCCAGTTCGTCGAGGCCGCCCATGAGAGCGGTAAATACAAGTTAACCGCCGTTTATTCCCGCAGTCTTGAACAGGCCCAGCACTTCGCCAATGATTTTTCTGTCGAGCATCTGTTTACGTCGCTGGAAGCGATGGCAGAAAGCGATGCCATTGACGCGGTGTATATTGCCAGCCCGAATTCCCTGCACTTTTCCCAGACACAACTTTTCCTTAGTCACAAAATTCATGTGATTTGCGAGAAACCGCTGGCGTCGAATCTGGCGGAAGTGGATGCCGCCATTGCCTGTGCGCGGGAAAATCAGGTGGTGCTGTTTGAGGCATTTAAAACGGCCTACCTGCCGAACTTTCATCTGTTACGCCAGGCGCTGCCGAAAGTCGGCAAACTGCGTAAAGTCTTTTTCAACTATTGCCAGTATTCCTCGCGGTATCAGCGTTACCTGGACGGAGAGAATCCCAACACCTTCAATCCGGCATTCTCCAACGGTTCGATTATGGATATCGGCTTTTACTGCCTGGCGTCGGCGGTGGCATTATTCGGTGAACCGAAAAGCGTGCAGGCAACCGCCAGTTTGCTGGCAAGTGGTGTGGATGCCCACGGCGTGGTGGTGATGGATTACGGTGATTTCAGCGTTACGTTGCAGCACTCAAAAGTGAGCGATTCTGTCCTGGCAAGCGAGATTCAGGGCGAAGCGGGAGCGCTGGTGATTGAAAAACTCTCTGAATGCCAGAAAGTCTGCTTTGTACCGCGTGGCAGCCAGATGCAGGATCTCACCCAGCCACAGCATATTAATACCATGCTCTACGAAGCAGAGCTGTTCGCTACCCTGGTGGATGAGCATCTGGTGAATCATCCAGGGCTGGCGGTCAGTCGTATCACCGCCAAACTGCTGACTGAGATCCGCCGCCAGACTGGGGTGATTTTTCCGGCAGATAACGTAAAACTATAATTGCCAAAGTAAAACAGTGTAAAAGGTATGTAACAGACCATTGACTGACTGAATGGTCTGTCATACTTTGTTACCTGCAAAGGGGAGTAACTTCATTGTCGGTCGATCGTCATTACGATGTGTGAAAAACCACATCCGGTCACCGGGCAACCCGAAAGGAATACGCAGACGTATTCCTTTTTTGTTGTAAGTGAGACCTTGCCGGAAGGCGAGGTCTATGCATAAAAAGCAGCGGCTGATGTCTTCCGACGTTGGCCGTTTTTTTATGTGTAAGGAACTTCTATGAATACTGTCGGCACGCCGTTGCTATGGGGCGGATTCGCTGTTGTTGTCACCATTATGCTGGCTATCGACCTGTTGTTGCAGGGGCGTCGTGGGGCACATGCCATGACCATGAAACAGGCTGCGGCCTGGTCGCTGGTCTGGGTGACGCTGTCGTTACTGTTTAACGCCGCTTTCTGGTGGTATCTGGTGCAAACCGAAGGTCGCGCCGTTGCCGATCCACAGGCACTGGCCTTTCTCACGGGTTATCTGATTGAGAAATCGCTGGCGGTCGATAACGTCTTTGTCTGGCTGATGTTGTTCAGCTATTTCTCTGTTCCGGCGGCATTACAACGCCGCGTGCTGGTGTATGGCGTACTCGGGGCGATTGTTCTGCGTACCATCATGATCTTCACTGGTAGCTGGCTGATTTCACAGTTCGACTGGATCTTGTATATCTTCGGTGCCTTCCTGCTGTTTACCGGCGTGAAGATGGCGCTCGCCCATGAAGATGAATCAGGCATTGGCGACAAGCCGCTGGTGCGCTGGCTACGCGGTCATTTGCGCATGACCGACACCATCGACAACGAGCATTTCTTTGTGCGTAAGAATGGTTTGTTGTATGCCACGCCGCTGATGCTGGTGCTGATTCTGGTGGAGTTGAGCGACGTGATTTTCGCCGTGGATAGTATTCCGGCTATCTTCGCCGTAACCACCGATCCGTTTATTGTGCTGACCTCAAACCTGTTTGCGATCCTCGGCCTGCGTGCGATGTATTTCCTGCTGGCAGGTGTGGCAGAGCGTTTCTCGATGCTCAAATATGGTCTGGCGGTGATTCTGGTGTTTATCGGTATCAAGATGCTGATTGTCGACTTCTACCATATTCCGATCGCCGTCTCGCTGGGCGTGGTGTTTGGCATTCTGGTGATGACGTTTATTATCAACGCCTGGGTGAATTATCGGCATGATAAGCAGCGGGTAGAATAATTTTTAATCCTGCCTAAGCCGTGTACCCTGTCATCAACATGAGTACCGTTTTCTCCCTCTCCCCAAAAGGGGCGAGGGGACTGACCGAGTACTTTTTTGACGTTGTCATCAGTCTGGAAGCCGCACGTTGGGCTTTATTTTTATGTCAAACAAATGTAACCATTAAGTTGCGAAATATGACCTCTCTTTAAAATCCAGCATTTTTCGCTTCCCGAAGCTGTAACTTTCCTTATACTCGACCTTGCAAACACTTTGTTACATCCTGAAAGATGCGTCGACAGAACGCACCAGGGATGTGCGACAACACAATGAAAGGATCGAAAAATGACTACGCAACGTTCACCGGGGCTATTCCGGCGTCTGGCTCATGGCAGCCTGGTAAAACAAATCCTGGCCGGCCTTATTCTGGGGATTCTTCTGGCATGGATCTCAAAACCCGCGGCGGAAGCTGTTGGTCTGTTAGGTACTTTGTTCGTCGGCGCACTGAAAGCCGTTGCCCCCATCCTGGTGTTGATGCTGGTAATGGCATCTATTGCTAACCACCAGCACGGGCAGAAAACCAATATCCGCCCTATTTTGTTCCTCTATCTGCTGGGCACCTTCTCTGCTGCTCTGGCCGCAGTAATCTTCAGTTTTGCCTTCCCTTCTACCCTGCACTTGTCCAGTAGCGCGGGTGATATTTCGCCGCCGTCAGGCATTGTAGAAGTGATGCGCGGGCTGGTAATGAGCATGGTTTCCAACCCCATTGACGCGCTGCTGAAAGGTAACTATATCGGGATCCTGGTGTGGGCAATTGGCCTCGGTTTCGCACTGCGTCACGGTAACGAAACCACCAAAAACCTGGTCAACGATATGTCGAATGCCGTTACCTTTATGGTGAAACTGGTGATTCGCTTCGCACCGATCGGTATTTTTGGTCTGGTTTCTTCTACCCTGGCAACCACCGGTTTCTCCACACTGTGGGGCTACGCGCAACTGCTGGTGGTACTGGTTGGCTGTATGCTGCTGGTGGCGCTGGTGGTTAACCCACTGCTGGTATGGTGGAAAATTCGTCGTAACCCGTTCCCGCTGGTGCTGCTGTGCCTGCGCGAAAGCGGCGTGTATGCCTTCTTCACCCGCAGCTCTGCGGCGAACATTCCGGTGAATATGGCGCTGTGTGAAAAGCTGAATCTGGATCGCGATACCTATTCCGTTTCTATTCCGCTAGGAGCCACCATCAATATGGCGGGCGCAGCAATCACCATTACCGTGTTGACGCTGGCTGCGGTTAATACGCTGGGTATTCCGGTTGATCTGCCCACAGCGCTGCTGTTGAGCGTAGTGGCTTCTCTGTGTGCCTGTGGCGCATCTGGCGTGGCGGGGGGGTCTCTGTTGCTGATCCCACTGGCCTGTAATATGTTCGGTATTTCGAACGATATCGCCATGCAGGTGGTTGCTGTCGGCTTTATTATCGGCGTATTGCAGGACTCCTGTGAAACCGCGCTGAACTCGTCAACTGACGTGCTGTTCACTGCGGCAGCTTGCCAGGCGGAAGACGATCGTCTGGCAAATAGCGCCCTGCGTAACTAATACTTAGCCCCTTTCGTCTACGGCGGAAGGGGTTTTCTCCACTTTAAACGGATCAATTCCCCTTCTCTGCATACGCCAGAAACGAATGATATTCAGGCCATTCATCAGCAGAAAACTGCCTTCAATCATCGTGCCGCCTATCGACCCCGCCCAGAAGTTGTGAATCACCCAGCAACACGTTGAAAACCACATTACGCAGCGCATGGTCAGCCCTTTACAGCGGAACAGCGCCCAGGTACTGACAATCGTGCCGATTACCGGCAATAGTTCGACAGGATGATGGAACTTCGCGAGGCCAATTCCGCCAGTCAGCACAATAAAAATCGCCATTACCCATAAGCTGCGCGTGCGTAAGGTAATCAATGTACGAATGGCATTAAGGATGGCACTGGCACCGGCAGGATAGGTGCCCAGAAGAAAAAAATGTACGCCAATAACGGCGCTATAGACCGAAAGTTGCTTTTTGAAGCGACGTTCGTCACGATTGAAAAATGTTGTGATACCAATCAGAAAGGCGATGACACCCACGCCCTGGGCCAGCCAATACGCGGTCATGATAAATCCTTAGCAGGTATGGAAAAGCAAACGGCGCTTCACATTATGAAACGCCGTTTTTTATTAACAACTCATTTCGACTTTATAGCGTTACGCCGCTTTTGAAGATCGCCAGTTCGCGGAAGTCGTTACGCTCGTTACAGGTTTGCTTACCGTTGGCAAACTCAACGATGGTGTCGATAAATTCTTCCAGCAACTGCGGCATCGCTTTACCGTGGATCAGCTGACCCGCGTCAAAGTCGATCCAGTGTTTTTTCTTCGCCGCCAGTTCGCTGTTGGTGGCGATTTTCACCGTCGGTACAAAGCCGCCGTACGGCGTGCCGCGACCGGTACTGAACAGCACCATATGGCAGCCCGCACCCGCCAGGGCGCTGGTCGCTACGGCATCGTTACCCGGCGCACTTAACAAGTTCAGCCCCGGCGTTTTCAGACGCTCGCCGTAACGCAGCACGTCAACCACGACACTGGAACCCGCTTTCTGGGTACAGCCAAGCGATTTATCTTCCAGCGTGGTGATACCGCCTGCTTTGTTCCCCGGTGATGGGTTTTCGTAGATCGGCTGGTCATGGGCAATAAAGTACTGCTTGAAGTCATTGACCATGGTGACCAGTTTTTCAAACGTTGCTTCGTCGCGACAATGGTCCATCAGCAACTGCTCTGCGCCAAACATCTCCGGCACTTCGGTCAGTACGGTAGTACCGCCGTTAGCAATCACGTAGTCAGAGAAACGCCCCAGCATCGGGTTAGCAGTAATACCAGAAAGACCGTCAGAACCACCGCACTCCAGACCAAACTTCAGTTCGCTGAGTTTGCCCGGCTCGCGTTTATCGTTGCGCATCACGCTATACAGCTGATGCAAATGCGCGATCCCGGCCTCGATTTCATCATCCTGCTGTTGGCAGATCATGAAATGAACGCGTTCAGGATCGATATCGCCCAACGTTTCACGGAATGCGGCAACCTGGTTGTTTTCACAGCCCAGACCAATCACCAGCACTGCGCCCGCGTTCGGGTGGCGCACCATGTTTTGCAGCATGGTGCGGGTATTGATGTGATCGTCGCCCAGTTGTGAGCAGCCGTAGGTGTGGCTGAAGAGGAACACGCCGTCGGTACCTTCAGCGTTGTTGGTCTCTTTCAGGAAACGATTTTGGATCTGCCGCGCGATGCCGTTGACACAGCCCACGGTTGGCAGGATCCACAGCTCATTACGCACCCCGACATCGCCGTTAGCGCGACGATAGATCTGCACTTCACGATCTGCCGCTTGCGCAGGCAGATCCTGAAAATCAGGTTGATAGCGATACTGATCCAGATCGCTCAGATTCGTGCGCGTATTGTGGGCGTGAACGTGTTCCCCCGCCGCAATATCCGCCAATGCATAACCAATCGGCAGGCCATATTTAATGACGTTGGCCCCTTTTGCGATATCCGTTAACGCAAATTTATGTCCACGAGCAACATCCTGGCGCAGCGTAACAGTCTGGTTATCGACACTGACTTCTGTGCCTTCAGCCAAATCCGCTAAAGCAACCGCGACGTTATCCAGCGCATGGATCTTGATGTATTGCATATCAACCCCAGACCTTAGTTCAGTTCAATGGCGAAGTAGTCACGCGCATTGTTAAAGCAAATATTTTTCACCATCTCGCCCAGCAGGTTGATGTCCGCCGGTGCTTCGCCTGCTTCCACCCAGCGACCGATCATCTGGCACAGAATGCGGCGGAAGTATTCGTGACGGGTGTATGACAGGAAGCTACGGCTGTCAGTCAGCATGCCGACAAAGCGGCTCAGCAGACCGAGCTGCGCCAGTTGGGTCATCTGACGTTCCATACCGTCTTTCTGGTCGTTAAACCACCAGCCGGAACCGAACTGCATTTTGCCCGGCATACCTTCGCCCTGGAAGTTACCGATCATGGTGCCCAGCACTTCGTTATCGCGCGGGTTCAGGCAGTAGAGAATGGTTTTCGGCAGCAGGTTTTCTTC